>Ga0075157_10000197_pt1 | contig 57724 bp, 33 predicted proteins | sample JI81BgreenDNA_FD_70967 | JGI IMG/M metagenome (GOLD analysis project Ga0075157, IMG submission 70967) | Wastewater effluent complex algal communities from Wisconsin, to seasonally profile nutrient transformation and Carbon sequestration -... | ecosystem: Engineered > WWTP > Effluent > Algae...
TGCTTTAATGGCTTCCAAACTATTCTTTTGTCTAGGTTCTGCCCCGCGGGTCAGGGCCGCTTTCGCGTCCCGCTCCCCTCAGCGCTTTATTAAGGTAGCAAGACGAAGCTGAACTGTCAACCATCTCCTGGAAAAAAGTTTTGGGGGACGGAAAGGGGGGGGAGGGGACTGGGGGGGTTGGCTTGCCTGGGGGTTTGGGTGGGGGAGGGGTAATCTGGGGAGAGTTAGGGGGGGTTGGGGCTCCGACCAGGTTATTTGGGTTGAGTCAGGCGCGTGAGTTGTTTTTTCCATCTGCTGACGATCGCGGGGTATGAGGTTTTAGAGAAGCTCCATGGGGGGCTGCAAATGACGCTCTACCGTGGGGTCTGTCGGGGGGATGGGCAGCCGGTCATTTTGAAGTTGCCACGGTTGGCGTACCCGTCGCTGGAGGTGCTGGGGCGGTTGCGGCGGGAATATGATTTGCTGCGATCGCTGTCGGTGCCGGGGGTGGTGCGGGCGCGGGAGTTTGTGGCATGGCGGCATGCGGCGGTGCTGTGTTTGGAGGACATTGGCGGGATTGGGCTGCGGGAGTTTCAGGGGCGGCAGCGGCGGACGGGGGAGCCGTTTGATTGGGACATTTTTTTTGAGGTGGCGATCGCCCTGGCGACGGTGGTGGGGGAGTTGCATGGGGCGGGGGTGGTCCATGGGCGTTTGTCGCCGGACCATGTGGTGATTGAGCCGCGATCGCGGGAGTTGCGGCTGGTGGGGCTGTGCGGCGCGTTCCTGACGGATGAGTCGGGGGCAGCGTTGGAGGGGGGCGGGGTTGGGACGGGGGTTTTGAGCTATCAAGCGCCGGAGCAGACGGGGCGGGTGAACTGGCCGGTGGATCGGCGCTGCGATCTCTATGGGCTCGGGGTGGTGCTCTATGAGTGGCTGGCGGGGCGGCTGCCGTTTCGGGGGACGGAGGCGCAGGCGGTGGTGCGGGGGCATTTGGCGGGGCAGCCGGAGCCGCTGACGGCCTTTGGGGTGCCGAGGTCGTTGGCGGACATTGTGTTGAAGGCGCTGGCGAAGAATATGGAGCAGCGCTATCAGACGGCGGAGGGGCTGGGGGAGGATCTGCGGCTGTGCTACCGCCAGTGGCGCTATGGCAGTGCGGAGCAGCCGTTTGCCCTGGGGCGGGGGGAGCATCGGGGACAGCTTCCGCTGCTGTTGGGTCGATCGCGGCGGATCCATGGCCGCGATCGCGAGGTGCTGGTACTGCGGGGGCTGATTAAGGGGCTGACGGAACCTGTGGCGACGCCGGGGCGATCGCGGGCGGTGGTGCTGGTGGGGCCTCAGGGGGTGGGCAAGTCGGCCATGGTGCGATCACTAGACGGCATCCTGGGGGCGCAGCGGGCCATTACGATCGCGGGGCGGGTGGCGGCGGGGGAAACATTTCCCCATGGGGCGATGGCTCGGGCATTGCGGACGGCGCTATTTCGGATGGCGGGGGAGGGGGATCCACAGTTGGGGCGGGTGCGCGATCGCGCGATCGCAGTTCTGCAACGGGGGGAATTCCTGGGGGGACCATTTTTACCCGACGGCCCCAGGCAGCCGGAACGGGTACTCCCCCTGGAGGACACCGTCTTGGATCAGGGGCGGGTCGAGGAAATCCAGGCCCTGCTGGGGGAAGTGTTCGAGATCCTGCGCGATAGCGGTCGCCCCTGCGTCTGGATTCTGGAAAATCTTGACCGGCTCAGTTCAGCGGGTTTACAGGGGGTCAGCGCTTGGCTGGGGCTTTGGCTGAACAATCCCATGGCCGGGGCAATTTTTACGGAAAGCCTTGGGGAAGAGGGGGGGCTTGCACCGACGCAGGGGAGCCGTCTTGCGACCTTGGTCCAGGGGAACGGGGAAGGGGAGGGGGAGGCGGTTCCAGTGTCGATCCTGAGCATCACCCCCCTATCCATGCAGGCCACGGCGAGCTGGTTGGCGGAGGAGCTGACCTGTGGGTTGGCGACGGTGACGGAACTGGCGACGGCGATCCAGGGGGCGGGCCAGGGGATTCCCCAACGGATCCGGGAGGTGGTGGCGGATCTTCAGCGGCGGGGTGCCCTTTGGTTTGATGGGCTGGAGGGGGAGTGGCGGTGGGATTTGCTGGCCATTCGACGGTGGACGCGCCCGGAGGAGTCGGGAGCGGAGGTGGGGCTGGGGGAGTTGATGGGGCGGCTGGAGCGTTTACCCCCAGAGGTTCGGGCGATCGCGATCGCGCTGATGGTGCTGGACTGTCCCCTGGAGACGACGGAGTTGGGGCTCATCCTGGGGCAACCGCTGGCGGGGCTGCAACGGCATTTGGAAATTTTGGTGCATCTGGGCTGGGCGCGGATGGAGCAGGGGGGACGATCGCCCCATCCTACGCTGGGGATTTATCAGACCACCTATGGCAATCGACGGCGGGCGCTCCTGCGGCAGTTGTCCCCGACGGAGCGGGGGGGGTGAGTCGGCTGCTGGCGCGATCGCTGGGGCGGTGGCTCCGGGACCAGTGCTGGGGGGAGGGGGCGATCCTCGAGCGGGTGGCGATCGCGGCGGCGGACTGCGTGCGGCAAATTCCCCTGGGGGATCTGCAAGGGGAGGATGCCCTGGCCCAGGCGCAGGTGCTGAGGACGGTGGCGGTGCTGGCGGCGGAGCAGGGTCGGGGTGAGCAGGCCCATGGGGTCTGGCTGGAGCTGCTGGGGCGGCTGAGGGCGGCGGCGGTGGATTTGACCACGGCGGCTCACCAGGGGATCGACTCCGACGAGGCCAGGGGTGCCCACGAGGCTCTGGCACGGGTGGCTGAGGCCCATGGGCTGATCCTGGAGGCGGCGCGTTTTTACTGCGATCGCGGCGATCGCAATGCCCTAGAGGAGGCGATCGCCCTGGCGCAAACCCTGGCGGTCCACGGGCCGGCGCGGCTGCGGACGGAGGAATTGATCGTCCTGGAGCGCTTTTTGGCCGGGGACTGGGACAGGGCGGTGGCGGCGGCGGATCGTCTGTTGGGGCCAGTGCTGGCGGCGGCGGGCCTGTCCCCGGTCGAGGAGTCCACCACCTTGGCCCTATGGCGACGGGTGCAAAGGGCGGCGGAGGGGTGGATCGCAGAGCAGGGCCAGGGCCAGGGGGCGGGACGGGCTTCCCCAGACCCCAGGGAGAAGGATGATCAGGAGGGGGCGATCGCGGCGGCTTTGCCCGTGGCGGCCTATGGGGTTCTGGCCCGATTGCAGAGCGTGGGGCGAACGGCGGCCCCCGAGGTGACCCGGCAGATTTTGCGGGATATGGCGCGGCTGCTGGGAATGGCCCGGTCAGTCGCGGGGCCTGGGCGGGTTGAATGGGCCATGGCGGCGGCGGTGACGGCGGCTTTTTTGGCGACCCATCGGGATCTTCGGCGGGCGATCGCCCTGGGGAATTGGGCCATGGCGGTGGCGGCGGCGGAGGGCGATCGCGCGGATTTGCGCAACCTCACCAAGGTGGTGGTCATGCTGTATGTTCATCCCTGGCACCTGTCGCGCCACCAGGTGCTGAGAAATTTAGACATTCTGTTCCAGAACTGGCAGAGCGATGCGAGTTTTTCGCCCCATGTCCTCGGGCGCTATGGGGGATTGGTACCCCTGGTCCATGTGTCCTATCTTCTGCTGTTGGGGGTGGATCTGCGGCGGCTGGTGACGGTGGCGGCGGGCTATTTGACCCATGATTTTGGGGTCGCGGGCGGCGATCTTGAGCCGGGTGATGGGGCTGAGGCGATCGCCGGGTCTGGCTCCGGTTCCGCGTGGCTGACGGCCTTCTGGCGATCGCTCCAATATTGCACCACCCCCAATGGTGCCCAGGGGTTGGCGATCGCGCGATCGCCCCATCCCCTCCAGGGGGCGATCCTCAGTCTGGCGGGTTTGGGCCACCCCCTGCGGGGCACCGAAACCGAAGCCGTGACGCCCCTCGATCCAGCCGCGCTCCAGGATGCCTTTGGCCAATGGAGCCACCGCCTGCGGGGGACGCCCCTACAAATGCTGTTGCAGATCGAGGCGTATCTGATCGCGATCGCCCAAGACTCAACGCCCGATCACACCGCCCAACTGCGGCAGGAGGGCCAGCGCCACCAACGGCAACTGCGGCACCTGCGCGATCGCGGTTTCACCCTGGTGGAGGAATTCCTAGATTTCCTAGGGGCCGAGTGGGAACGGCGGTTTGGCAACCCCTGGCAGGCGATCGCCGCCTACGATCGCGCCGCCCAAACCGCCCGCCAGAGCGGTAACCACCACCTCGGGGCACGGATCTATGACCGGGCCGCCACCTGCTGCCAAACCCTCAACCTGGCGGACCTGCGGCGGCTCCACACCCAAGAAGCCTATTACCAGTACCGGGCCTGGGCCTGCGCGGCGCAGTTTGAGCGGTTCGAGCAGGGGGGCATTGAACCGCCGCCGCCGCCCACCGATGACCACCGTCCGCCGGATCCCTGGCCCCTGGGTAACTTCAGCCCCCTAACGGATTGGGAAGAGCCCCGCCGCGATCGCCCCCTCCTCGAGGCCGCCACCACCCTGGACGCCTACCGCGCGATCGCCAGCGAAATCGACATCGGCCGCCTGCTGGAAAAACTCATCGAAACCCTCCTCGCCGTCGCCGGAGCCGAACGGGGCCACCTCATCTTCGTGGACGGCCAACAGCTCACCATTGAAGCGTCCATCGAAACCCACCCCGATCGCATCGAAGTCCTCCAATCCCATCCCCTCCAGGGGCGCGTTCCCCTCTCGGTGATCACCACCGTCCTGAGAACCCGCCAGCCCCTCCTGCTGGACTGCGCCCACACCACCCCCGGCTTCGAGCGCGACCCCTACCTCCAGGAGCACCAAACCCAGGCCATCCTCTGTATGCCCCTGATCAACCAGGGGGAATCCATTGGGATGCTCTATCTGGAAAATAATCTCCTGGCGAGGGCCTTTGGTCCCCACCTGGTGCAAACCCTCGAGATTTTGGCCGCCCAGACCACCATTTCCCTCAAAAATGCGCGTCTTTATGCGGAATTGGCGGAGGGGGAGCAAAAACTGCGCCATTTACTGGATCGGCTGCCCATTGGCGTGTCGATCATTAACCAAAATTGGGAGGTGGTCTACCTCAACCGCTCCGGGCGCGCCACCTTGGGCTGCGATGAGGCCATGGAATTTCCGGTGCCCGTGTCGGAGGTGTATCGACCGGTAGCCCAGATCCCTAACGATGCGGTGTTTATGGAGGGGTTGCCCTTCGTGACGGCCCTGCGGGGGGAGGCAACGGAGTCGGATGTGATTGAGGTGAGCAATGGGCAGGTGGGGGTTCCCCTGGAGATGCGCTGTTTGCCCCTCTACGATGGCCACGATCGCGTGGATCAGGTGCTGAATATTTTCCAGGATGTGGGCGATCGCCAGCGGGCGCAGCAGGTGTTGGCGGACTATAGCCGGACCCTGGAGCGGGAGATTCGCCAGCGCACCGATGCCCTGCAAGCTAGCCAGACGAAGTTCCGCCAAGCCTTTGAAACTTCGACCATTGGCATGGGGCTCATGGGGCTAGATCTGCGGATCACCCAGGCCAATCCGGCCCTGGCGGAGATGCTGGGCTATGGCATTTCGGAACTGTTGGCGCTGGAGTTTGCGGCGCTGCTGCATCCGGACCACCGCGATCGCGGGGTGGGTCAATTGCTGGCGGTGGCGAGCGGTGCCCAGGCGATCCGACGGCTGGAACTGCGGCTGCAAGGGCAGGGGCAGCGGGATCTATGGGCGATTTTGGGGGTGGCCCTGGTGCGCGATCGCGAGAACCGCCCCTCCTATCTGATCGTGCAAATGCAGGACGAAACCGCCAGCAAATTGGCCGAGGAGCGCCTGCGCCAGAGTGAAGCCTCGTTGGCCTATGCCCAGCGCATCGCCCGGTTGGGCAGTTGGGAATTTGTCCGTCCGGCGCGGCGGGTGACCTGCTCGATGGAGTTGCTCAATATCCTTGGCATCCAGAAGCTGGGGCGATCGCTCACCTACCGAGACCTGATGGGCTGTGTCCACCCGCGCGATCGCGCCCGCCACCAACGGCTGATCCGCACCGCCCTGCGCCGGGGCATCGGCTACTGCACCGAACTGACCGTCCTGCGGCCCAATGGGGAACTGGTCTATGTGGAAGTGCGCGGCGAATCACAGGTCCAACCGGGGGGCGGCCTGAAGCGTCTATTTGGCACCGTCCTCGACATCACCGAACGGAAACGGGCCGAGTCCCGGATCCGCCGCAGCGAAGCCCTCCTGCGGGCCATCAACGACGCCCTGCCCGTGGGAATTTACGTGGCGGATCTGGGGACCGATCGCATCTCCATGGTGAACTCAGAATTTTGCAAAATCTGGGGTCTCGAGGCCCTAGAGGCGGATATGCGTCGGGGGCGGCTGCCCAATACGACGATCGCGGCCCACTGCGCCGCCCTGGTGGAAGGGGACAATCCCCTCGCGCCACCGGCCCCCCCCATGCCCCACCAGCCGGAACCGCCATCCCTCCAGGAAACGGAAATCACCCTGCGCGATGGGCGCACCCTGCGGCGCATCTGTGGCCAGGTCCGCGATCGCGCCACGGCCTTCGGCTCCCTGTACTTATTTGAAGACATCACAACCCGCAAACGCTCCGCGATCGAACTCGAACAGGCCAAGGAAGCCGCCGAAGGGGCCAACCGCGCCAAGAGCGTTTTTCTAGCGCACATGAGCCACGAACTGCGCACCCCCCTCAATGCCATCCTCGGTTTCGCCCAACTGCTGACCATGGACAGCAACCTCCGGCCCGAGCAGCGGGAACGGGTGGAAATCATTAACCGCAGCGGCGAGCATCTCCTGGAGCTGATCGACGACATCCTGGATCTGTCAAAAATCGAGGCCAACCGCGTCACCTTTGAAGTGGCCCCCCTGCTGCTGCACCCGTGGCTAGAGGGACTGCGGGGCATGGTGCAAGGGCGGCGGCGCGATGGCAGTGTTTCCATCGTCCTGAAGCGGGATGGGGCCGTCCCGGCGAGCATCATTGGCGATGCGGGCAAATTACGCCAGGTGGCCATTAATTTATTGGGCAATGCCCTGAAATTCACGGAACAAGGGCAAATTTCCCTGACGGTGCGCCTCGCCACCGCAGCGGAAATTGAGCAAACCCAACGGTTCCAGGACACCTTCGAGGGGCGGGATCTGACGCTGGAGTCGCTTTTGCAGGAGGCGATCGCCCCGCCGGACACTTCCCCGGCCCTCCTTTGGCTCTGCCTAGAGGTGCGCGACACGGGGATGGGCATCGCCCCGGATGACCTCGGGCGCATTTTTGAAGCCTTTGTGCAGGCCGGTTCCACCCAAGCGCGGGCTAAGGGGACCGGTCTGGGCCTCGCCATTAGTCAACGGCTCATGCGGCTGATGGGGGGAGATCTGACGGCCACCAGTGCTTTGGGCCAGGGGAGCACCTTCTACTGCATTTTCCCCACCCGCCCCTGCGAACCACCCCCGGAGGTGGCGGCCCCCCGGCCCCGGCTGCCGGTGGGTTTGGCGTTGGGGATGGCGGCCCCTCGGATCCTGGTGGCGGACGATGTGCGGGAAAATCGGCGGATTTTGGTGGATATCCTGGCGCGCATTGGGGCGGAAGTGCTGGAGGTGACCGATGGGGAGGCCGCCGTCGAGACCTGGGAACAGTGGCAACCGGATGCGGTGCTGATGGATCTGCGGATGCCGACGCTCAATGGCTGGGAGGCGACCCAACGGATCCGGGCGATCGCGGGGGGAGAAACCGTGCCGATTATTGCCATTTCGGCGGGGGTCTTCGAGGCCCAGCGGGACAGTGCCCTCGCGGCGGGCTGCAATGCCTACCTCCGCAAGCCCATCCAGGCCCTAGAGCTCTTTGCGGTGTTGGGGGATCTCCTGCATCTGGAATATGTCTATGGCCATGATCTGTCGGCCCTACCGGGGACGGCGGCGGCGGAGCGGGAGCGGGCGATCGCCCCACGACCCTCTCCACCCCCATCCCCATCCCCAACCGAGCTCGATGCCCAAACCCTCAGTTCCCTGGATCCCCAGTGGCGGCAGGCCATGGAGCGGGCGGCCCTCCTGTGCGATGAGGAAACCCTCCTGATGCTGGTTCGGTCCCTGGGCGATCGCCCGGACTTCCCCATCGAACAACTCCTGGGCTTGATCCAGGAATTCCAATTCGAGACCCTGCTAACCCTGCTGCTTCAGGTGCAAGATCAGCCAAATTCCTAGGGCAAGCCCTAGTCAAAGCGATCGGCCCAGCGGGAGGCGGGCAGCTCTAGCCAGATGGTGGCCTCCTCCGGGGGCAGGGCGGGGGCAAAGAAAAATCCCTGGCCATATTCACAGCCCAGCAGGCGCAGATAATCCGCATGGGCGCGCTCTGAAACCCCCTCCCCCACCAGGGCCATGTCGAGCGATCGCCCCACGGCAATCACCGCCGCAATAATGGCCGCCCGCCGCTCATCGCGACCGATCGCCTCGACAAAGGAACGGTCAATTTTGAGGGTATTGGCGGGGAACTGGTGGAGATAGTTCAAGGACGAATAGCCCGTGCCGAAGTCGTCGATCCCCACCCGCAGGCCCAGATCGCGCAGTTGCTGCACCAGTTCCGCCGCCGAGGTGGGATCTTCAATGATGGTGCCTTCGGTGATTTCTAGTTTGATGGCGGCGGCGGGGCAGCCGGTTTCGGCGAGGGTGCGCTGGATGTCCGCCAGGAGGAATGGGTAGCTAAATTGCTTGGCGGATAGGTTCACGCTCACGAAGTCTAGGGGCAGACTGAGGTCGAGCCAGCGGCGGGCCTGTCGGCAGGCTTGCTGGAGGATTTGCAGGCCCAGGGCGACGATCGTGCCGGTTTCTTCGGCGCAGGGGATGAATTCCGCTGGGGAGACGTTGCCGCGATCGCGGTCCTGCCAGCGGGCGAGGGCTTCAAACCCCACCACGGCCCCGGTGCTGAGGCTAACAATGGGTTGATAGAAGGCGCGGATTTCGCCGCGATCCACGGCCCGCCGCAGATCCCGCTCCAGGTGCATTCGGGTGATGAGGCGATCGTGGACGGTGGGGTCAAAGGTCTGGAAGGAGCCTTTCCCCCTGGCCTTGGCCTGGTACATGGCCGTGTTGGCGTCCCGCAGGGGGTCGAGGGCGCTGTGGTAGTGGGGGCTGTCCCAGGCGATGCCGACGCAGGCGCTCAGGAATACCTCGAATCCTTCGATTTGGAAGGGGGTTTGCAGATTTTCGAGGATGGCGACGGCGATCGCTTCGGCGGCAACGGTATCAAAGGGGATTGGGGCTAGGGACGACTGCCCCCGATCCGTCCCACCGCCGACCCCGAGGGAAAATCCCTGGCGCGCCGGTTCCATCAACAGGTAAAACTCATCCTCCCCGGAGCGGCCCAAAAATGCCCCTTCCCCCTGGAAACTGCGCAGCCGGTTGCCGATCGCGGCGATCAGGCGATCGCCAATGGCATAGCCCAGGGAGGAATTGATTGTGCGGAAGCGATCGCAGTCAATGCACAGCAGGGCAAAGGGGGAATCGGCGCAGCGGCGGGGGGACATCAGGGCCGTCTCCAGGGCCTGCAACAGGGCCGCACGACTGGGTAGACCGGTCAGGGGATCCGTCAAAATGGACTGGCGCAGTTGGCGAGTGCGATCGCGCACCGTCTGTTCCAAATTGCTATTAAATCGCTCTAGCCGTTCATTGGCCGCCCGCAGCCGCGACACCAACTGTTCAATGCTTTGCTGCTGATGGCGCAGGCGCAGCAGGGACCGCAGCCGCGATCGCAGTTCCACCCCATCCACCGGCTTACGGATAAAATCCTCCGCCCCCGCCTGGAAACAGTCCGCCAAACTCTGCTTAGAACTCAGGGCCGTCACCGCCAGGATCGGAATCGCCGCCCAGCGATCGTGGGCCTTGATACAGCGGCACACCTCAATGCCACTGATGTCCGGCAGCATGATGTCGAGCAAAATCGCATCCGGCTGCACCGACGCCAGCAAATCCAGGGCCTGCTGTCCCGAGGACGCATAAAACAGCTCATAGCCCTCCGAAAACAGCAGAATTTCGATTACCTCAAAATTGTCCGGCTCATCGTCCACGACCAAGATGCGGTTCGACTCGTCCATGGGGCAGCGAAAGGGGAAGGGAAACGGCAATCGTGAGGCAACATAGGGACGGATCGGCGCGATCGCGGCCCATCGACAAAACCTATGGGCACTACAACGGATTGTGATATTTAGCCCAAGTGGATTCTCCTAGGCTAACAGGCCGATCTTAAATCTAAGCCATTTGGGGGGATGATTCAGCCCCGTGGGGTCAGTCCTAGACGGTGGTGGCCCCTAAAGAGTTTCCCGCCCTTTGTCCCCATCGGTTCTAGGGGAATCTTGAAGGATTTGATGGGGGGACCGAGGTGATGATCCCGCGCTCCTTTTCCCTCTATCTAGGGCGCGATCGCCCCTAGACAATCCCCAGGAAATACTGAATGCATTGGTTAACGGTTCCTGTTTCCTAGGGTTTGGGGAAGTCCTCCGGGACATCCTCCAGGGGCAATACCATATCAATTAGGCAATTGAGGTAGCGATCGCGATCCATGGGCACAATGTCGCGGCCATGCAAAATTTCCTGGGTAAAAACCCAACTGATCAAAGCCCCCGTCACAATGGACGCCAGGGCTTCGCAGTCATGATTTTGCAGTTGCGGGTAGCGCTGGAAACAGTCGCGAAAGGCTTCAATGCCTGACTTCGTTAGGGTCTGTAGAAACAGTTGCGCCAGGGCCGGAAATCGCCCCGACTCCCCCACGGTCAGCCGCACGAATTCTAGATGTTCTGGATCATTAGCGAGACGTTCCATCAGGGTTTGGCACAGGTGGCGCAGGGCCTGCCGGGGGGGCGCATCGATCGCGCTGGCGGCATAAATCCCCGGCAATTTGCGGTGGGCAGCGCGCTGGACCAGGGCGGCAAAAAGGCTTTCCTTATCGCGAAAGTAGCTGTAGACCGTTGCCTTGGACACCCGCGACTCCGCCGCCACCCGGTCCATACTGGTGCCCGCATAGCCCTGGGCAAGGAAGGCCCGAAATCCCCCCTCTAGGATTTGCTCAGCCTTGGCGGAGAGGGGCGAATCGAGGGGCGGGGGAAGGGACATGGCGACGGCCAAGGGGAAAGAACAGTGGATGGAAGGCTCGAACCCTCGGGGGGGGATCGCAGGGTCAGTTTAAGGCCATTCCTTCAATTCGCGGGGGGAGGGGTGGGGGCAAAAACCGGCGATTTGCGGCGATTGACGTGGATTGACGTTGCTGGGGTGGGTTTCTTGCCCTAGGGAGTTTTTAGTTGGTGGGGGGTCAGGTGGGGGGCCAGGAAGGCGAGGGGGTTGGCCATCTGGGCGGCGAAGCCGAGGATGCCGCGATCGCGGTGGCAGTAGAGCAACTCCCCAGCGCCATTGAAGAGAAACGTGCCGCCCCGCTGGGTGAGGTAGGCCCCATCGGGCACATAGCGGGACCAGTGGCCCAGGACTTGCACCATATTCCGCAGGCGCAGGGTGGCCAGTTCAAAGGGGCGCTGGAACCCCCGGCCCCCGGCGAGGGCGAAGAAGTTGCCGGACAGGGGGGGCAAAAGGCCCGTTTCAATGGTTTCGTCATCGGCAAAAAGCTGGGGGGCCTGGCGATCGCCGCGATAGCCCCGGAAGACTTCCGCCAGGGTGCCCGGACTGCCGAGGCCCGCGCACATGAGCATGAGGTTGACCCAGGCCCGTTGGGTGGGATTCAGGAGGGGCCAGGCGATCGCGAGGCCGCCATAGAGTCCCAGGTCTTGATGGAGGGCGGCGGTTGGATCCATAAACAGGGCGTCCTTGGGAAAACCGGTGTAGTCACAGAAAATTTCCCCCGCCGCGCGATCACCAATGCCCACGGCCCGCACCTGAATATTCGCCGCCGCCAGGGTGCCGCGATCGCGGTGGAGCCACCAGGCATATTCGAGACTGTCAAAATCCCCCAACTGGGGCAGGATCACCACCAGACGGAGGCGGGCGCGATCGCCCCCAGGATCTAGCACCGGCGCGATCGCCCCATCACTCACCCGTTGGCGCTGGGTTTGGCACAGGAGCCCGTAGGGGGAATCCGCCGCCATATCGTTAGCCATTCTGGTTCCACCTCCCTCTGCACTGGGCCTAGGCCCGCAAGCCATCCGGGCCGATTAGTCAGTCATGTTGCGCCGACCAAACCTGCGGAAATGGTAGCGTTTTTGGCGATCGCGGTGGGCCATAATCAAGCCGGGAATGCCGGTCCCGTAGGATCCATCCCCCGCTGCCATCGCCCCACAGGAGCTAGACCCATGAAAACCAAAGCCGCGATCGCCTGGAATCCCGGTCAACCCCTAGAAATCGAAGAAATCGACCTAGAGGGGCCAAAGGCGGGGGAAGTGCTGATCCGCATGGTGGCCACGGGGGTTTGCCATACGGATGCCTACACCCTCTCGGGCAAGGATCCAGAGGGGGTTTTTCCCACCATCCTGGGCCATGAGGGGGGCGGCATCGTCGAAGCGATCGGCCCAGGGGTCACCACACTCGAACCGGGCGATCACGTCATTCCCCTCTATGTGCCCGAATGCCAGCACTGCAAATTCTGCCTATCTGGAAAAACCAACCTCTGCCAAGCGATCCGCACCACCCAGGGCCGGGGCCTCATGCCCGATGGCACCAGCCGTTTCAGCCACAGGGGCGAAGCGATTTTTCACTACATGGGCACCAGCACCTTCAGTGAATATACGGTGGTGCCGGAGATTGCCCTCGCCAAGATTAACCCCGCTGCTCCGCTAGAAAAGGTTTGCCTGTTGGGCTGCGGCATCACCACGGGCATTGGGGCGGTGCTGAATACAGCCAAGGTGGAGCCCGGTGCCACGGTGGCGGTGTTTGGTCTAGGGGGCATTGGCCTGAGTGTGGTCCAGGGGGCGGTGATGGCCCAGGCGGGACGGATCATTGCCATTGATATCAATCCGGCCAAGTTCGAGCTGGCGCGGCAGTTGGGGGCGACGGACTGCATCAATCCCAAGGACTACGACGGGCCGATCGCCCAGGTGATCATCGACCTGACGGACGGGGGGGTGGACTACAGCTTCGAGTGCGTGGGCAATGTGGAGCTGATGCGGGCGGCCCTGGAATGTTGCCACAAGGGCTGGGGGGAGTCGGTGATTATTGGCGTGGCGGGGGCAGGGGAAGAAATTCGCACCCGGCCGTTCCAGTTGGTGACCGGGCGCGTGTGGCGGGGCAGTGCCTTTGGGGGGGTGAAGGGGCGATCGCAACTGCCGACCTATGTGGATCGCTACCTGGCGGGGGAGCTACAAATTGATCCGTTCATTACCCAGACCTTGCCCCTGGAAGAGATCAATACGGCCTTTGAGCTGATGCACGCGGGCCAGAGTATCCGCAGTGTGATCCGGTTCTGATGGGATTCTGTTCTTCTTTCACTTCAACTTTCAACCTGAGCGATGGAAACGGTTTTGAATCCGACGGTGGTGAGTGCGGCCCGCTCCTATGGCGGCTGGCAGCAGGTCTATGAACATCGGTCGGCGGTGCTGGACTGTTCGATGCGGTTTGGCCTCTATGAGCCGCCGGAGTTAGGAAAACCCCGATGGGTGCTCTATTGGCTCAGTGGTCTGACCTGTACGGAGCAGAATTTCATTACGAAGTCTGGCTTCCAGCGGTGGGCGGCGGAGTTGGGGGCGATCGTGGTGGCTCCGGACACGAGTCCCCGGGGCGATCGCGTGGCGGATGATCCTGATCGCTGGGATTTGGGCCAGGGGGCAGGGTTTTATGTCAATGCCACGGAGGAGCCCTGGGCGCGCCACTACCGCATGTATGACTATGTGCTCCAGGATTTGCCGTCGGCGATCGCGTCGATCCTTCCGGGTGTTGAGGAGCTGCCCACCGCGATCGCGGGCCATTCCATGGGGGGCCTGGGGGCGCTGGTGCTGGGCCTGCGGAATCCGGGGCGCTACCGCAGCATTTCCGCCTTTTCGCCGATCGTGAATCCCAGCCAGGTGCCCTGGGGCCAGGGGGCCTTTGGCCATTACCTCGGATCAAAGTACGACGCTTGGCGGGCCTATGATCCCACGGCCTTGATCCAGGACTATGGCCCTAGGACGGGGCGTGATCCCCAGGGGGAACCGCCAATCCTGATCGATCAGGGCACCGCCGATGGATTTTTGGGGCAGCAGCTTCAGCCGGAGGTCTTTAGGGATGCCTGTCAGGCGGTTGGCTACCCCGTGACCCTGCGCCTGCAGCCGGACTATGACCACAGCTACTACTTTGTCGCCACGTTCCTGGGGGATCATTTTGCCCACCACGCGGCCCACTGCACGGGTGATCGCGCCATTTAGCGATCGCGGGGACCGCAGATCCTTGCTGGGGCCAAGGGGGCCGGGGCGGATCACCTACCGGGGGGGTTAGGGTATTGAATTTCAGCGGGGTAGGTGATCCAGGGGCGGGGGGTGCCATCCGGAGGCCCTGGCGACGCTCAAGGATGTCCTGGAGCTGCTGCCAGCGATCGCGATCAAGCCGATAGACCCGCAGCTTTTCCCCCTGGCGGCGCTCCCAGCGGAACTGGCACCGCAGGCCCAACTGCCGCAGGAGCCGATGCCAAATGTCCACATCGTGCAGGTGGGGGCTCGGATCAAACCCGACGGCCAGCTTCACGTCCCGCCGGTGGGCGCGCACCCGGTCCACCAAGCCCTTCAGGTCATATTTCGTCCATTCCCGCTCCGGATCCAAAAAGTCCCTGAGGCCCAGATGGTGGCGGGCTTGACTGGCGAGGGACGCCTGACCAAAATCCCAGGGGCTCAGGGGATCACCCCGGTGGATTTGATGGGTGATGGTGCTGAGGTCGTGGCGGTGGGCGATCGCCCGGTCCAGCAACTCCTCAAGGGCCAAAATTTCCTGCCGCTGCTGCCCCTGGCGATCGGCGAGGACAAACTCCGCCGTGATGGCCTCCGGCTCAACCCCGTAGAACATCACCAGGTCATATTTGGCGATCGCCCACCGCTGGGCCTGGGTGAGGGAGCCCGCCTCCGCCCAATCCCGCAGATCCAGAACTGTCGGTAGGGGGGCCGTGGCGATCGCGGTGGCCTCCGCCCCCTTGAGGGTTTCCCGGGCTTGGCGGATCAGATCGCGCACCTGGGGATTTTGGTCATGGCTACAGTCCACCGCCTCCAGATGGTTGCCCTCATAGCGCAGCCGCACCCACAGGGCCGTCCGCAGATGGTCCAGGGCAAACCGCCGCGCCGCCATGGTTTCCGCCCAAAGCTGCACATGGGGCGACTTCTCCCAGTCCACGCGATCGCCCAGATCCCCGATCCCCACGGCCATCAACTGCTGCTGAAGTAGGGCCGCCGTCACATCGGTGCGCCGTTTTAGGGTAGTGCGGATCTGTTCAACCGAGTTGCCCCAGGGGCGATCGCGCCCCCCCTGGCCCCGTTCCCGACACCACACAATCCGAGGCACCGGCTGCCGCACCCGCCCGAGGGCCTGGGCCATATCCCCATCGGTGATACTGACCCCGTAGAACAGGCCAAACACCCGATCAAAGTAGGCGGACTCAATACTCACCCCCGTCGCCAAACTGGGGGTTGCGATGACTACCTGGGGCTGGAGGGCCGCTAAAACCGCGTCGGGCGATCGCGCAAACTGCTGTTCCACCGGGCCGTTGCTCGTGTCCGCATTGATCAGCAGAACCGACACCTGCAACTGTTCCAACTGCTCCAGGAGGCGATTGAGCTTTTGGCTATGGCGCTTTGAATCCGTCGCCACGAAGAGTTTTTCCCCCGCCGCTGCGGCCGTTAGCAGCCGCGCGATCGCCGCCTGGTCGTGGGGGGCGATCAAAAATTCACCGCCATAGCCCAGGGGGGTCCCCCCATTGCGCACCAGAATCACCTGGGCCTCGTCATCCGGTTCACTGCGCAGTTGCTGGAGGTAGTGGAGGGACGAATCATCTAGATCCGCATCCGCCACCAGCACCAGGGCCGCCCCCCGGATCAGGGTTTGGAACCGGGCCAGGATGGCCGAACGGCGATCGCGGCAGGTGGCCGACAGGAGCAAATGGCGCAGCACTTGCACCACCTCATCGAGCACTAGGGTGCAGCCCCGGAATCGCTCGGGATCAAGGGCCAGCAAGGAATCTACACACAGGCCCACCCGCAGGGAATAGGCGGCCCCGGCGATCGCATCGGGGGGATGACCGTCGAGGGCAGCGCGATCAAGATCGCCACGATAGGCCGCCCCCACGCGATCGCACAGGTTCCGCATCAGGGCGACCCGATGGCCCACCAGCGCCGTGGTGCCCCGGACCTCCAGCCAGCGTGCGAGACATTTGGTTTTGCCCGTCCCCTTTGGACTCGCGATCGCCACAATGGGCCGCCGCGATCGCGCCACCTGGTCCCAAAGGCCCGTCCAGTCTTGATCCCCCAGATCGCCGCCGGGGATCAACCAATCGGCCCGATAGGTCAGCCGCCCCTGCAACCGCTGCCAGCACCGCCACCCGTCGAGATCCATCGCCTCTTCAAAGATCCGATCCAGGGACGTCCGGGAATCGCCCCCTAAACCCTGCTCGTTGGCCTGGGCCGCGATCGCCGCGATCGCATCATCAATCCCCTTGCCCAGCTCCATCGGCCAGGTCAGAACCGACACCCGGCACCCGCGATCCGTCAGGAGCGCCCCCAGCCCCGCCATGGCCGCCGCCACCCGTGATCGCGCCCTGGGATGGCTGTCCTGGTCAAAGGCCAACTGAATGGCCCTTCCCGCCGTCGCAAAGGGCCGCAAATCCTCGATCAGCGCCGGTCCCCCCTCCAGGGGTCTACTGAGGGCATCGCGCCGCCGGTGGCCCCCATGGACGCCATACAGGGCGATCGCACAGCGCCCCTGGGACAGCAGCGCCAACGCCTTCTTGCCCCCCTCCGTCAGCACCACCTCCACCTGGGGATGATCCACCACCCAGGGCCAAAAGTCCGTGGGCTCGGCCCCCTCCGGCACCGGCAGGCCCGCCCGCGCCGCGATCGCCCCCCAAATCCGCAGGGGCACCGCCGGGAAAAATCCCCGCGCCCCATTCCCTTTCGGCGTTTCGTACTTGTAGACCTTGCCCCCCCTGCGATCGCGGCGCGGCGTCGAAAGCTTCAGTTGCCAGACGGTGCCATCCCCGTTTTCGAGGGCGATCGCCGCCAAATTCTGCCGCGCCGTCCGCCCAAACCGCACCACCCCCGACCAATTCAGGGCCTCATGGATCGGATAGGTGGCCTCATGGCCCCAGTCGCCCCCCGCATCCCCCAGCAGCCGCGTTGCTAACTCATAGACATCCGGCGCGATCGCCGAACCCTCCACAAATTCCGCCCGGATCCGCTCCCCAAAGGCCCGAACATTAGCCAAGGCCCCCGTTTCGCCACCCGTAACCCGTCCCGCCCCTATGCACACCATCCTCTGCACTCCTTAATTCCAGGGGTGCAACGGCCGCACGACTCCCTCACCAGCCTGATCTGGAGTGGTGGGAAAGCGCGATCGCCACCCTAAAGCCTCAAATCCCGAAAACTTTCGCGAGCTCCCTACGAACCGCTGGCGAAGATCGGGGAATGGGTTAAAAAACTTGAAATCCTTATAGCGAGGCCCTTTCAAGAATTGCCGCTACTTCGACTGATGACTCTGGGGGACATCAAATCCAGAAAAATCCCAGCAGGCCGATCAAACGACTGGGCAAGCCACCGAGGGGTGTGCTAGTTTAGTTTCAAGCTTTTAATATTTTTTGTTGGTGTCCCCCCGGCATTGGTTCGCAGCCATGCTGGATCAAGGGGACCTTTTTTTTGCTTGCGCTGATTTTGGCGGGGCGCTCAACGCATCGGGAACAGAGCAAGAATTTGTATGTTGCTCTCTGCGCGGTTGTTAGGAGGCATGGTGACCCCATCGCCAGCTCTGTTCCTGCGCCACCTCTGCTATGTGGATCCCAACTGGACCTTAATGTGGATCCAATCGCGATGCCCCAGGGCAAAGGGGTGAAAGATAACCTCGGTTAAATCATTTGATAGCCAATCTACAACCCGAGCCCGCAACTGGGCAAGGGCAGAAACGGATCTGAGCGCGTGCGAACGGCCCCTTCACCCCGTTTCCCTCGAAAAATCCCTTCAATAGGCCCCGCGATCGCCGTTTTGGCCCCCGGACGCCCTCGGAAATTTCTTGCCCATCACTATGCCACAGGGGTTCCGGGAAAACCACGATCGCCCAACTCGGAAATCATGATACAAAACGACCTTAGCCCTTGCCCCATCTAGCTTTCAGCCGTCGTTTCAGAAAAGGACCACAAAAAACTCACTGTACTTTTTTGCGATCGCTATCCCTGGATACTAGAAAATCTGTAAGCATTGTATAGTCATTTCCCCGTAAGGGTTTCAGCGACCGCCAAAAGCGAATTTGCACATTTCAATCACCCCCTCACAACTTTCTGAATTTTCCCCAAACGGAAAAAACCTATCCCTGGATACTAGAGAAAATTCGAGGGCTGTGGAAAACTCCTGGAGCCCTTACCCAAAAAGCGCTTCAGCGATCAGGAATGGCCAATTTTGTATACAAAGCAACTTTTAACAATTCTTTACAGAATCGTCGATTAATGGATTTTGTGAGTGAGTGACTGAAAAGGCTTGTGGCGTAAGGAAATTAGGTTATCAATCGAGCCCTAAAACTTCCCTTAGCTGAGCGGCGTACTCATCAGAAATGGACCGTCGTCCCCGTTCCCAGTGGCAGATGAGGCCGTGGCTGACCCCCATCCGTTCCGCCAGCTCCCGTTGATTCCACCCGAGGGCCTTGCGCTTTTGCACCACGTCTTCGCCGGAGATGCCCCGGACGCAGCGATCACCGAGGCGGATCGGGGGGGGCATGTAGGACGGGAGGGGGGTGATCTCTTCCGGGGCTAGGGCTCGGCCCTTGGCGGAAGCGAGGGACTCGGGGGACGCGATCGCGCTGGGCATTGGATCCGGCGGCGCGATGCGGAGGGTCGCCTCTAGGAATTGCTGGAAATAATTCGGCCCCTTGCGCATCCGACTCTTGGGCCGCAAATTGCGCAGGTAGTTATCGCCGTAGCGAATCACCCAGCCCAGATCCTCGAGCAGCAGCAGGGCATTATCCCAGCGGCTTTTCAGAGTATAGGCGGTTTTTGGGTTGTCCTCCGCTTGCTTGAGCAGGCTACCGGGCAGGATGAAGGGGTTTTTCAGCAGGCTCTTGACCCGGTAGAGGCGATCGCGCAGGTGGCGATTTTCCAAGGTCAGGTGCAGGGCAAGGCGCAGGGCCAATTCATTGTGGTAGCCGTCGATTTTGAGGATGCTCTGGGCCAAAAAGCCAAATTGGTAGAGGGCTTGGCGGGCCTGGGAACCGGCGCGGTTGAGAAAATCCTGGGTCCAGAGACCGGGCTGCACGGTCAGGTCAAGCTGGGTCATGCGCTCGAAGTCCCCCGACAGGAGGTTGCGCTGGCCGTCAAAATCTAGCTTGATGTTCCACAGGCGGCTGATATCGACGCTCACCTTGACCTTATGGCCCTGGGGTTGCCCTTCTTGCCAGGTGCCGCGCACCAGGAGGCTATCGAGGAGGCTGGCGTGCTGGGCGATGTGCTGGAATTTTTCCGGTAGGGTCAAGTCCGTGCGCCGCTCCCAGCCCAGCAGGTTGATCACATCGGTGCCCCGCAGGGTGAAGCGGCCTTCCCAGGGGCGTTCGAGTTGGGTGGCGTAGGCGGCGAAGATGAATTGCAGTTTGGCGGTCTCGAAGCCGAATTTGTCGATGATTTGCTTGGCTTCGTTCCAGGGCAGCACTTGGATGTCGCCCGGACCGGTGATGTAGTGCTCGATGCGGTTGTAGGCGTCCTTGGGGCTGGTGTGGACGAACCGGGCGAGGCCGTTGGCGTCTTCCCAGGGGCTGTCGGGGACGACGGCGCGGGTGGCGCTGACCATGACGGCGGCGGTGGCGATCGCCGTGACATCTTCAGCGAAGAAGAAGGGGGGTTCCGGGGGCAAGAGGGCGTCGCGGACGATGTGGCCCAGTTGCTCGAAGTCCAGGTGATAGGTGCCCTGGGGGCTGGTGCGGTAGGGGTTGAGGAGGGCGTTGGCGGCGGCGATGAGGCTGTCGAAGTCGCTGCCGATGTCCGTGTCGGGGAGGGCGTTGGGGCCTTGCTGGCACTGGTGGATGGTTTGGCGCAGCAGGCGGAAATAGTGGCTGCGGATGGATTCGAGCTGGAGGGCGTTGGGGGCGCGATCGCCGGTGGCCTTGTCTTTAGTTGGTTTGCGGCCCCGGCGACGGGGGGGATCGGCGGGGATTTTGGCGGCGAGCTGGTCGAGTTTTTCCAGTTCCTCGAGGGCGACCTTGAGGGCGGCGTATTTGATGCTGAGGGCGGCGGGGACTTCGGCGTCGGAGAGTTCGTCGAGGGGGGCGGCGAAGAGGTGGGCGATGGCTTCGTGGTTGAGGGTTTGGGGCTGCATGGGGACGGAGCTAGGGGGATGGGGCGATCGCGGCGAGGAGGGCTTGGGCGGCCTGTTGTTTGGCTAGTTTTTTGGTGCGGCCCTGGCCCCGGTATGGGTGGCCCTTCCAAACCAGGATGCAGCAAAATCCGCCCGCCGGGTCTGGGCTGTAGTGATCGGGGGGCATGGGCTGGCCGGTCTGCTGGCAGTGCTGGTTGAGTTGGCCGATGTAGTTGCTGCTGGGTTCGGGGGCGATCGCGGGGCTGGCGCTGGGGCTTGGGGTGGGGGCGGTTTGGCGATCGGTGGCGTCACGGGTGGTACCGGCGAGGCCCGCTTGCCAGAAGGCGATCGCGGCGCGGGCGCGGGCCTGTTTTTTGTTGGTGCTGTGGCAGGGGTGGGGGTGGGTGCGGCCATTGACGATCGCCCAGGCGGTCCAGTGGGTGCCTGCGCCGCTGACTTCAAATTCCACGGTCCAGTGCAGGCGATGGCAGGCGATGTCGAGGATGGAGATGGCGAGGGAGGGGGTCTGTTGGAGTTGCCGCAGGGCCGCCTGGGGGAGGGGGTGTTGGCCGTCCGTGAGGCCGTGGATCAGCAGCCGCCCCAGGTCGTCGGTGGAGAGGCGATCGAGGCGTTTGAGGGCCAGGTCGGTGATTTGGTCGAGGCGATCGGTGTTGATGGCGTGTTCGAGGTGTTGGGAAAATTGGTCGTCGTCCAGTTGGGCGAGGCGGTGCTGTTGGTCGAGGTTGCGATCGCGCACCGCATGGCGTTTTTGCCGCTGGGCCAGGTCGATGCGATCGCGGGCGGCCTCGAGCCAGGTGTTGATGCGCTCGGCCAACTCTTCCAGTTCCCCTTGGCTGTAGGGGGGATCGCTGCCATCGGCGATCGCGTGGAGCACCCGATGGTTAATAAAATCCGCCAGCCGCCGCAGGGGGGAGGTACTGTGGCAGTAGGCCGGGGCCGCGAGGGCCAGGTGGCCAATGGGTTCGGTGCCGTAGCGGGCGCGATCGAATTGGCAGGCGAGTTTCCGGCGCAGGGCGGTGCGCTGATCGGCGGGCATGTCCGCTAGGGCCGCCAGGAGTGCTTGGGGGCCGCGATCGCTCCAGTCCCCGTCGCCCCAGTCCACCGCGATCGCCGGATCCAGGTCATTGAGCCAATCGAGGGGCTGGGCCGGGGTGGGGGAGTCGCCGGTGGGGTCCGGGGCGATCGCCCGAGTGCCCTGGTTGCGGTAGAGGGCCGGATAGCCCGACGAGCGGAGGATTTGGGCCATGATCGTATTGGCCAGCACCGCATATTCCGCCACCAGAACCTGCGATCGCAGGGGGGTGCCCAGGACCGGTCGCCCATCCTCATCGAAGTAGGTATCGCCGATGGTGGACGCCCCCAAGGCCCCCAGGGTTTGGCGGTGGCGGGCGAGTTTTTTGGCCCAGGTTTGCAGGTAGCTGAGCTGGAGATGGTGGGGATCATCCGGCTGATCGAGGATGGCATCCGCCTGGTCGTAGCTGAGTTTGCGGATGCTGCAAAAGCGCACAAATTGCCAGTGGTAGTCCTGGAGGAGGCCCGTGGCGTCGAGGTCGAGGCGCAGTTCGAGGGCGGGCCGCATTTGCCCCTCGCGCAGGGAGAGGCGATCGCCCGTGAGCAGTTCCGGCAGCATGGGCTCGACCCGCCGGGGTAGATAGAGGGTGGCGATCCGTTCAATGGCCGCCTGATCGAGAACTGAATCGGGGGCGATCGCGGCGGTGGGGTCGGCGATGTAGACATAGACCGTTGCCCCCACGGTGGCCCCAGGGGCGATCGCATCGTCCGCCACCTCGATGCGCAGGGCGTCATCTAAATCTTCGGAATTGGGACCGTCAATGGTGAGACCCCAACGGGGGGGCCGCCGTTCGAGGAGGGCGTCCGTGTTGAGGGCTTCGGCGGCGGCGATCGCGGCGCGGGAAAAGGTGCGGCGTTTTTGGGGAGAGTTGGGGCCGGACCGGCTGGACTCGGGCCGTTGGCTTCCTGCGAGTTCCATGGGGGTCTCCGCAATCGGGGCGATCGCGGGGCGGGGCGATCGCCGGATCAGTGGTCAGTATTGTACAAAATCCTATCGGTTCCCCCTCGTTTATGGTCCCTAGCGATCCAGCAGGGTGCAGATCCAGGGGCCGGGGCCTTGGGCTTGGAAGGGCTGGGGGCGGCGATCGCGGCCAATGCGGATCCGTCGCTGGCAGTCGTAGAGGGTGCGCCCCTGCTCGATGCCGTCAATGCTGACGATCGCGCGATATTCCCGATGGTTTTTGGCGCTGCGCTGAACATCCACCAGGCACTGCCGATGGCCTTCGACGGTGCGGCAGGTCAGCGGCGCGGCGATCGCCCCCTGGATTGGCCCCGCGAGCATCAACATCAGGGCGCTGAGGCATCCCAGGGCGATCGCCTGGACCCTAGATAAGCGATGGCGGGGGACTGAACTGGGTCTTGAACTGGGGTTAACCATGGTCCTCGCGAAAAGATGGCCTGGGGTGCTAATTGGGCGTTGATTGGGCCGGTGAGCTAAGACTAGGGCAACTGGCTCGGGGGCTGGCCGTGCGATCGCCCCTTCTGCGCCCTTGGTCCCCTGGCCGTTCAGAATCCTTTCCCTTGCCTTACCCCCATGGATAAGCCCCTGCGCCAAAGCATTTCCATTCTATTTGCGGGTACGTTTTGGCTGTGGAATGGCTTTTTTATTGTCCTGTTCTACGGCTTTTTTCTGCCCTTTTGGGCACCGCAGTTGCTGGCAACCATGGCGGCGGGGGAGGTGGCCCCGGTTTACCTCATTCCCCTGGGGCTGCTGCTGCTGACGCCGGTGGTGTCCGTGGCGGTGGGGCTGATCCAGTTTGGGGGCCTGCCGCGATCGCTCCTGCGGTGGTTTTATGGGGTTGAAGCGCCCCTGATGCTGGTGGCGACCCTGTGGCTGTTTCTGCTGCGGGATTTGACCCCCGGAGCCGTGTGGACCCTGGGGGCGGGGGCCGCGTGTTTGGGAACCTATGGCCTGGAGCTGGTGGGCTGGCGACCGGGTCGGCGCGATCGCTGGGGGGCGATCGCCGTGCTGGCCACCAGTGTGCTGATGCTGGGCCTCGCGATCGGCCTGGGGGCGCTGATGACCCTCTATGCTATCCCCGTCACTTGGAGCCTGCTGAAGCTCTTGGCCCAGGGACTGTGGAGCTATGAGCCGTCCTTGCTGGCGGCAATCCGGGATTTGGTGTTTACGGCCTTTTTTGCCCTCTCGGTGGTGCTGCTGGCGGGGATGCCTGTGTCCGTGGCGGTGCTGTACTGGCGATCGGGCCTGCGGGGGCTGGAACGGAGTGTCCAGCGCTGGGGCCAACGGCGCGCGTTCTGGGGGGCGATCGCGGTCCTGGGGTTCTGGCTGGTGGCCCTGGTGGGTCTGTCCTGGCAGCCGCAACATTTTGCCTTCCGGACCCTCGATCGCCCCATTGCCACCGATGGTGATCGCCAAACCCTAGTCAACCAACGCGATCGCCTGCGGCGCGGCCTCCTCAATGCCTATCTCCAACGGCAACGCTACCTGGGCACCACCGACACCAGTAGCGACGTGGCGGAACTGTATCGATTTGCATTCAATGTGCCCGAGGAGACGGCGGAGGCCCTTCAGCAGGTGCGCGATCGGCTCATTTTCCCGTTCCTCTACCAGGGCCACCCCCGCGACGGTCAGCGGGCCGCCCGCCTCTATGCGGCGCTCTTTGACGAATCCATCGAGCGGGGGGAACAGGAGGCCGTGCAGCGGGCCTTCCGGGCGTCCGCTAGCTTGGACGGGGCGGCGGCGGGATCGCTCAATGCCAATGAACGGCGGGTATTGCTCGAACGGCAGGATTTGAATGTCATTCCCCACGGGGATTGGGCGACGGTGGAACTCCACGAGGTCTATCGCAACCAAACCCTTGAGCCGGAGGAGGTGCTCTATAGCTTTTCCCTGCCGGAGAGTGCGGTGGTGACGGGCCTGTGGCTGGGGGATACGGGGGATTTGGCGAAGCGGTTTAGCTACCGCATTTCCCCGAGGGGGGCGGCCCAAAGGGTTTACGAAAGTCAGGTGCAGCGGGTTGCGCCCCAGGATCCGGCCCTGTTGGAGCAGGTGGGGCCGCAGCAATATCGCCTGCGGGCGTTTCCGGTGCCGGCGCGTTTGCGATCGTGGGAGACGGATCTGCCGGAACGGCCGACGGCGATGCACCTGTGGCTGACCCTGGAGGTGCCGCGCCAGGGCGATCGCTATCCCCTGCCGAAGCTGTTGGAGCGCCGCAATATCTATTGGACCAGCCGCACGGAGCGCCGCCATGGGGAGTTGAAGACCCTGACAGATCCGGCGGTGGAGGTGCCTGAGCGGGATTACCGGGCGGACTGGCTCAAAAATCCCTGGCTGCCGACGGCGATCGCGGCCCAATCACCCCAGGATCAGACCCAGGATCCGGCCCAGGATCAAGTAAAAAACAATCGGGATCAAGCGATTCAAGACTATGGGGCGATCGCGGGCTATCGGGTCACGGCGGAACCCCTCCCGCGCGATCGCATCCCCCTGCCGACGGCCCCGCGCTTGGCCGTGATCCTCGATACGTCCTACAGCATGGCCCGCCAGCGGCCCGCCCTCAAACGGCTGTGGCAATGGTTCGAGGGCCAGGGCTACCTGGATCAGCGGTTGGACAATGGGGATGTGGATTTGTTTTTGCCCGGAGATGCCCTGAGCAATCGCGCGCCCCAGTGGCTGTCGGCGGCGGAGCGGTTTGATCTGGATCGCTATGGATTCTTTGGCACCCTGCCGCCCCAGCGGGCCTTGGGGCAATACCAGCGGCACCGGGCAGACCGGGCTCCGGCGGTGCCCTACGATGCGGTTGTGTTCGTGACCGATCGCGGTAGCTATGAACTGGCGGGCGATCGCCAGGATGCGGTGCCCTTCCAACAGCCCCTGTGGCTGCTGCACCTGGGGGGCCAACTGTCCGAAGCCTATGACGATGCCACCCTCGGGAGCATTCAGGCCAGCGGCGGCGGCGTCGCCACCGACATTGAAACCCTCCTGGCCCAGGTGGCCCTGCGGCGATCGCTGGCCGCCGCCGACTCCGGTTCCGCCAAGGCAGAATTACCGTTCACTTGGGCCGATGGGTACCGGTGGCGCTTCACGGCGATCGCCTCGCCACCATCCTCCGCCCCTCTCCAGGGTGATCCCCAGCGCGATCGCCTGGAAAGTCGCGATCGCCTCGCCGCCGCCCCCGCCGCCCGCCAACTGATCCTGGCCCTGGCCGGTCGCACCGCCAACCCCAGCCCCGAAACCCTCGATCGCATTCACCGCATCGCCACCACCTTCGGCATCGTCACGCCCTACTCCTCCGCGATCGTCCTGGTCAACGACGAGCAGCGCGCCGCCCTAGACCGCGCCGAAGCCAGCCGCGATCGCTTCAACCGCACCGTCGTCACCGGCAAAGAAGACGAGGAAACCAACCCCAACACCGCCAGCGTCCCCGAAGGTTCCCCCCTCTACGGCCTGCCCATCGTCCTACTGCTGCTGTGGTTGATGCGATCGCGATCGCCCCACCGCCGGAACCCCGCCCCGCCCCGGCCGTAAAATTAAAACAACTCTCCCGATCCACAGGTCGCAGACCCGGTATCTAAACTACTAAGTAATATTCATGGTCAGGAATATTCAACCCCCTTGGAGCCCTGCCCTCACCCCCCGCCCCATCCCCCCGCGAGGGGCGATCGTTCCCCGTCCCCAACCCCCTGGGGTGCCATACCCCCTGTCCGCCGCCCGATGCCCCCACCTAATCGCGCGTCTCCATTCCTAGAGCAACCGAGCGACGAGGACCCCCGCACCGTCCTGGTGGTTGACGATACCCTCGAAAATCTTCAGGTCCTCACGGCCCTGCTGCGGCAACACGGCTACCGGGTTCGCCAAGCCAGCAGTGGCCGCATGGCCCTCATGACCGTCCAGGCCAACCCCCCCGACCTGATCCTCCTGGACATTTCCATGCCCCAAATGGACGGCTATGACCTGTGCCAAGCCCTCAAGGCCAATCCCCAGAGCGCCGACATTCCCGTCATTTTCCTGAGCGCGCGCGGGGATTCCGCCGATAAGGTGCAGGGGTTCCGTGTCGGCGGGGCGGACTATATCACCAAGCCCTTTCAGGTGGAGGAGGTGCTCGTGCGGGTGAGCCACCACATCACCGTGCAGCGCCAAAAGATCCAGATCCTGGAGCAAAATCGCCAGCTACAGCTCCAGGAAATGCAGCTACGTCAACAGTCCCAGCGCGAAAAATTGCTGGTCGCCGCGATCGATGACATCCGCCAAACCCTCAATGTGGGCCAAATCCTGCGGACGGCGGCCGACCGCACCCGCACCTTCTTTTCCGCCACCTCCGTGATGGTCTATGCCTTCCATTCCCCCCTGCCCGGAGAGGAGGGTGAAGAAATCGCCTCCGTGGTGGCCCACTCCATTGACGCGGGGGTGAATTGCCCCCTCCAGCGCCACTTCCAGCGCCATGGCCTCGGGCACCCCCTCGAAAAACCGCACCAGGTCAAAGTCATTCGCTCCGGTGCAAAATCCCCCCTCGCTGACTGGCTGCACCTGGACTGCGGCCCCTGCAGTGATGAGGAGACCACCGCGATCGCCCCCCTGCAAACCCCCTCCGGCCTGTGGGGCATCGTCACCGTCTGCCATCTCCAGGGCTATAGCTGGGAACCCTGGTCCCTCGCCTTCTTCGAGAGCCTCGCCGGGGCCATGGCCGTCGCCATCCACCACGCCGAACTCTACGAACAACTGCGGGTCCTCAACAAAACCCTCGAACAGCTCGCCCACGTGGACGGCCTCACCAAGGTCAATAACCGCCGCGCCTTTGACAATCGCCTCACCACGGAATGGGACCGCCATCAGCACAGCGGCAAACCCCTAACCCTGGTCATGTGCGATGTGGACTTCTTCAAGCCCTACAACGATTTCTACGGCCACCCCACCGGCGATGATTGCCTCAAGGCCGTTGCCCAGGCCCTCCAACATACCCTGCGGCGCTCCTCCGACTGGGTGGCCCGCTACGGCGGCGAAGAATTTGCCATCCTCCTGGCGGAAACCAACGGTGACCAGGCCCGCCAAGCGATCCACAAGGTCCAGGCCGCCATCCGCAAGCTCGCGATCGCCCACCAGCAGTCCCCCTTCCAGCGCGTCACCCTCAGCTTCGGCATCGCCACCGCCATCCCCGCCGACCCCCAATCCCCCAAGGATCTAATCGCCGCCGCCGATCGCGCCCTCTACCGCGCCAAGCAACAGGGCCGCAACCGCTGCGAACGGGCTGACTGCCCCTGAAGTGTGCCCAAACCCCATAAAAAATAGTCGCCCTCGCCCCGCCCCCGCCCAAACCCCCACCGAACCATTAGCTATACTGGCTGCAAAATCCTTGATTTGTAAGCGATAGCAAGGGGCGCGATACACCATGCGAGTTCTTTTAGTTTATCCGCTCTTTCCCAAAACCTTTTGGTCCTATGAAAAAATCCTAGAACTGGTGGGTCGCAAGGTGCTACTGCCCCCCTTGGGCCTGGTGACCGTGGCGGCAATTTTGCCCCAAACCTGGGAATTTCGATTGGTGGATCGCAACATTCGAGCCGTCACCGATGAGGAATGGGCCTGGGCGGATCTGGTCATCTTCTCCGCCATGATCGTCCAGAAGGAAGACTTGATTGTCCAGATCCATGAGGCCAAACGGCGCGGGAAGCGCGTCGCCGTGGGTGGCCCCTACCCCACCTCAACGCCCCAGGAATTGGAGGATTTGGGGGTGGATTATTTCATCCTAGACGAGGGGGAAATTACCCTGCCGATGCTCGTCGAGGCCCTGGAACGGGGGGAAACCAGCGGTAAATTTACGTCCAATGGCGAAAAGCCCGATGTCACTAATACCCCGATCCCCCGCTACGATTTGCTGGAGCGGGATGCCTATGATTCCATGTCGGTGCAGTTTTCCCGGGGCTGCCCATTCCAATGTGAATTCTGCGACATCATTGTGCTCTATGGCCGCAAGCCCCGCACCAAAACCCCCGAACAATTGCTAGCGGAATTGCAGACCCTCTACGATCTGGGCTGGCGCGGCAGTGTGTTCATGGTGGATGATAATTTCATTGGCAATAAGCGCAATGTCAAACTGCTCCTAAAGGCCCTGCAAGTCTGGCAACGGGAGCGGGATTATCCCTTCCGGTTTGATACGGAGGCGTCCCTGGATTTGGCGGACGATGAGGAGCTGATGGACCTGATGCTGGAGTGCAACTTTGCAGCGGTCTTTATGGGGATTGAAACCCCGGATACGGAAAGTTTGCAGTTGACTAAAAAGTTCCAGAATACGCGATCATCCCTGCTCGACGCGATCGATAAGGTGACCCATCGGGGCCTGCGGGTGATTGCGGGATTTATTGTCGGATTTGATGGGGAAAAATCGGGGGCGGGCCAGCGAATTGTTGACTTTGCGGAGATTACGGGAATTCCCACGACGACGTTTGCCATGCTCCAGGCGCTGCCCAATACGGCCCTGTGGCATCGCCTAGAAAAGGAAGGGCGACTGCGCAATCCGGCGGCGAATATTAACCAGACCACGCTGATGAATTTTGAACCGACGCGCCCGGTGGAGGAGATTGCGCGGGAATATGTGGATGCGTTTCGGGCGCTCTATGATCCGGTGCAGTATCTCAATCGGGTCTATCGCTATTTCCTGAAGCTGGGGGCTCCTCGGGTGCGGCCGACGCCGAAGTTTCCGGAGTGGATTGTGATTCGGGCGCTGCTGTTGGTGTGCTGGCGACAGGGGGTGGTGCGCGAAACCCGCTGGCTGTTCTGGCATCACTTAATTAGTATGGCGATTCGCAATCCGGCGGTGGTGGATCAATACATAACGGTGTGTGCCCACAATGAACACTTTTTGGAATATCGCGATATTGTGAAGGCGCAGATCGAGGCCCAATTGCAGGAGTACCAGCGATCGCAACGGGAGCCGGTGGAGGTGGCGGTTTAGATTGATCTGGATCTAAGGTGCCATAGGGGATAATCCTAATGGTTTAAAGGGGGGTCTTTTGGCCCCTTTTTTGATGGATCAGCCGCTGGCCGATGTTGCAAAACTCTCTGGGGGGAGGTGCGATCGCGACTCGAAAAGGGCTAAGTTTTAGGGAGCGTAACCCCAGCGGCGATCAAAATTATGAAGATTCGATGAGTTTCAAGATTTGGTGACGATTTTAGCAATTTTATATTCCTAACTCGCCAACAATAGTAGGGTTTCCCTTTTAGGATCAGTCAGTGTTGTCATCGCCGCCGTCCCTTTGAATGATCCCTTGATATGGCCACGACCCGTGCAAAATCCGTTGTCCAAGAACGCCGCGACTATAGCCGTTGGGTCGCCAACGAAACCCTAGAGGACTATGCCCTGCGCTATGCACCCCAGTCCTTTCGGCGCTGGCCGGAACTGCTGGTGGCCAATACGGCCCTGGGGGGAATTTCGTTCCTGGCCCTGGAGGCGATCGGCGGTTCCCTCGCCATCAATTACGGATTTGCTAATTCCTTCTGGGCGATCGTTGTGGTGGGGGGCCTCATCTTTCTGGCGGGAGTTCCCATCGCCTATTACGCGGCGAAATACAACATTGACATGGATTTGCTGACCCGTGGGGCCGGGTTTGGCTATTTAGGATCAACGATTACATCGCTGATTTATGCGTCCTTCACCTTCATTTTCTTTGCCCTCGAAGCGGCCATTATGGCCCAGGCGCTGGAGCTCTATTTCCATTTGCCTCTGTGGCTGGGCTATATCCTTTGCTCCCTTTTGATTATTCCCCTGGTTTTTTATGGGGTGACTTTGATTAATCAGCTACAGCTTTGGACCCAACCCCTGTGGCTTATTTTGATGGTCTCGCCCTACATCTTTGTGCTGCATCGGGAGCCCCAAGCCTTTGACCATTGGCTCCATTTTGCGGGCAATTCCCCCAGCGGTGCGGCCTTTGATCCGCTGCTATTTGGCATGGCGGCTACGGTGTCCTTTTCCCTCATTGCCCAGTTGGGGGAACAGGTGGATTATTTGCGCTTTTTGCCGGAGCGGCGACCGGAAAATCGTCGGCGCTGGTGGCTGGCGGTGCTGATGGCGGGGCCGGGTTGGATTGTGTTGGGGGTTGCGAAACAGCTTGGAGGGGCGTTTCTAGCGTCGCTGGTTTTGTCCCATGGCCTGACGATCGCGCGGGCGCGGGAGCCGGTGCAGATGTACCTGGCGGGGTTTGGCGATATGTTTAGCGATCCATCGCTGGTGCTGGCGGTGGGGACGCTATTTGTGGTGGTGTCCCAGATCAAGATTAATGTGACCAATGCCTATGCGGGATCGTTGGCCTGGTCGAACTTTTTTTCGCGGCTGACCCATTCCCATCCGGGGCGGGTGGTGTGGCTGGTTTTTAATGTGTTGATTGCCCTGGTGCTGATGGAATTGGGGGTGTTTGAAACGCTGGATTTGGTCCTGGGGCTCTATTCCAATGTGGCGATCGCGTGGATTGGGGCGCTGGTGTCGGATTTGGTGATTAATAAACCCCTGAAGTTGAGCCCGTCCTACATTGAATTCAAGCGGGCCTATTTATATAACATTAATCCCGTTGGATTTGGCTCCACGGCGATCGCTTCGGCGGTGGCGATTTTGGCATTTGTGGGGGTGTGGGGTGAGTGGGCGCGGGCCTACTGTGCATTTTTGGCCCTGGGGATTGCGTTTGTGCTGGCCCCCGCGATCGCGTGGATTACGAAGGGGAAGTACTATCTGGCGCGGGAAAATACCGTCCGTTTGGCGTTTGGCCCAGAAGATTCCGACGCTGAATCTGGGGGAGACGCGATCGCGACGGATGGGAATGGGGAGGTGATAACCGTGCCCCCATCCTCCTCCCCTTGGATTAATTCCCAGACCTTGAAAATGGGTTGGATTGGTCAGAATATTCCGTTCTCTTCAAAACAAAAAGCTGCCCCGTGGGGGAATGAAAATGGGCCACTGGGGCCATGGGCCTTATCTCAGGATCAAGGCCAGAATCGAGGCCAAAATATCGGTCCAACCCTGCTGACTTGCATCATCTGTGAAGGGGCCTATGAAACGGCGGATATGGCCCATTGCTCGGTCTATGGCGGTGCAATTTGTTCCCTGTGCTGCACTTTGGATGCCCATTGCCATGATCGCTGTAAGGATCCCCTAGATCGCGAACCGGAAACGAACTGGCGACGGCGTTTATCGGTGGCCCTTTTTGCGGATAAATTAGCGCCCTATTTAGGGGCAAGAATTATCCATTTTGCCCTAATCTTTGGCCTCCTTTCGGGGGTGGTGGGGGCGATTGTTGGGCTGGTTTACTACTTTGCGGTGGTGCAGGCGGTAGACCTCGATGCGGCGACTGCGGCGCGCATGGGTGAACTGTTTGGCCTGCTCTATGCCCTGCTGTCGTTGGTGGTGTGCGGCGGCGCGGGCTGGTTTGTTCTCAGTGAAGAAAGTCGCGAGCGTGCCGAGGATGAACTGGACCGGCAAAATGCCCAACTCCAGGCGGAGGTGCGCGATCGCGAGCGGGCGGAGGCGGCATTGCAGGCCCTGACACGGAGCCTCGAGCAGCGGGTGGAACAGCGCACGGCGGAATTGTCTGAGGCGCTGGCGACCCTGCGGCAGGCCCAAACCCAGCTCGTGCAGACTGAGAAAATGTCGAGTTTGGGGCAATTGGTGGCGGGAGTGGCCCATGAAATTAATAACCCGGTGAATTTCATCCACGGCAATTTAGACCATGCGGCCACCTATGTGGGTCAATTGCTGGAGTTGATTGATGCCTATCAAGAAATATTGCCGGAGCCGCCCTTAGAAATTGAGGCCCTGTGTGAGGATATTGAATTAGATTTCCTGAGGGAAGATTTGATCAAAATCCTCAATTCCATGCGGGTTGGTACGGATCGCATTCGGCAAATTGTCCTGTCCCTGCGGGTTTTTTCGCGGGTGGATGAATCGGCCGTTAAGGCGGTGGATCTCCACGAGGGTATTGAAAGTACGCTGTTGATTTTGGGCAATCGACTCAAGGCTAATGGCCAGCGCTCCGCGATCGCCGTCCAGCGCCACTATGGTGATCTGCCGTTGGTGGAATGCTATGCGGGCCAACTGAATCAAGTGTTTATGAATCTGCTGGCCAATGCGATCGATGCCTTTGATGAACTGAATCAGGGACAGGCGGGTGAAGATCCGATCTGCTGGCTGCCTAAGATTGATATCCGCACCCAGCGCGTCGGCAACGATCAGGTGCAGATCGCGATCGCGGACAACGGCCCCGGCATTCCTCTGGAGATTCAATCTAAATTATTCGACGCCTTTTTCACGACTAAAGGAGTCGGTAAAGGCACCGGTTTAGGGTTGTCAATCGCCTATCAAATTGTGACGGATAAGCATGGGGGCCACCTCTCCTGTGAATCAAAACCGGGCCATGGAACCCAATTTATCCTCAGAATTCCTATCCGAGCTCAGATGCAGGACAGCGCCATGGCGATCGCCTCCCCTGCCCGCAGAGTTTTGACCTGATGGGTGGCCTAGGATCGAACCTAGAAAGTGTTATTTGATGACCGAAATCGCTGGCGTGATCCGAGTGAAAAATGACCGTCGGGCCAAGGAGCTTTAGCCCCTTGCTTTAGCCGCTGAATTCCTAGGGATAATACATCCTAGGCACCGACAAAATTGACGGGATTTTGGTCCCGACGGTGGCGAACGGGAATCTCCGGTCCCTGCCGATTGCCCACTAAAGAGGCGGTTAATTCTAGGGATTCCCGCAGACGTTTTGCCCCATAAATTGACATGTCACGGGGAACACTGATGCGATCGCGCAGATACCGCAAGCCCACATCAGAATCGGCAGGCGGCGTGCAGACTTCCCCCGTCATCAAATGGGTCAGCGCACAGCGTAAAGCCCCGTCAAACACCTCATCATCCAAAGGATTGAGGCGAATCAACGTATCTCGATGCTTCAAAACCCGATGCAGCGCCTCCGTCCGCGAGGTGGACGGCTCAGGATAGCTCACATCCGGCAGCCCCAGCCAAGGCCCCTGATCCACCCGCTGCTGGGCCAACCTGGTTTCAGGCTCATCATTGGCCCAACAGCCCCCCATCTGTGGCGGCAAATCATGGGCATGGGTATGGAAATCACTCTGGGTACCGCGATAGGTGGAGCGCTGTTCTAGGGCCTCAAACCAAGCGTGGAGACCGGCATTTTCCTCCCGCAAACTGTAGCCCTTGTAGTAGAACAAACTGGCGTTCATGCGCTCCACATAGGGCACAAAAATCACGTCAGCAATACTAAAATCCTCTAGAAAAAATGGACCGGATGTTGAGGCCAACGCCTCCTCCACCTGGGCCGCAATGCGTAAAAAAGCCCGCTGATTTTGCTGCTCCTGCTGCCGCGATCGCGTCGGGTAGCATAACCAATTGCACCAGGCGCGAAACAGCAAGCGCTCTAGCCGCCGCAGGGGCCACACCCTCGCCTCTTCCATGCCATAGCCCAGGGGGCCAAATTCCCGTTCGAGCGCCCTTAAAATGTCATCGCTTTCGGTCAAGGTTGCTCCATGGAGTTCCAGGGCCGGCAGCATCCCCGACGGCACCTTCCGCTGATACCAGCTTTCCTTCTCGCCGTAGCAAAACATGGTCACTTTTTCGACCCGGTAGGGAATGCGCTTTTCCTCTAGCCAAAGCCAAACCTTTTGGCAATAGGGACACCAGGCATGGTGATCGCGATAGAGGGTGACCCGCACCTCCGCTTCCGATTGACCAAATAACCGCAGGCGTGACTGGGCATTGGTGGGGCCATTGACGGGATCGCTTTGATAGGTATTGAGCGCTTCTAGGTCGAGCCAAGTTAGGGGAGAACGGGTCATGGATCTGTGGGCAATGAATTGAAGAGAACCGTTGAGCCAATCTAGGGAAAATAGTTTCAGAAAGCTTAACTCGGATCTAAAAGAAAACCGCAGGATGCACTAATTGTAGTGTAGCGCATTGAGTCCTAGGACCACAGCTCTATAATTCCTCAAAGCGCAAATTGACGTTGATTTCCTCTGGGGAAAGGGCCACGGCTTGAATCACTAGAAAAACCCCCGGTTCCTGGGATTCGTGGACCGTGAGGGACTCCCCAATCTGTAGGGCCGGAGTTCGATCGGGGCGGGTGGGTTCCAATGCCAACTGCTCCGGTGGAATGAAGACAATACTAAAGCCCCAGGCCCCGGAGGTGGTGTTAATAGAGCGCTCTTGATATCCTTGGGCGGTGAGGGCTTGGCGATAGAAGGCTAGGATTTCCGGGGCGGGTTGATTGCTCCTGAAATTGATGGATTGTTGCCCATAGGAATTGGGGCTAAAGGTTAGTTCCAGCGATCGCGGGGCGTCCGGCGGTTGGGGTAAGTCCTGGAGGAGGGGGGCAATATCCCGAGGCGCGATCGCGGTTTCGGCCACCGGGGGACTGGTGCGCGGCGCATCCGATGGCGTTTGGGCGATCGCTGGAGCCACCGCCGTAAGGATGATCATGGCGACTATTTGATGGATTTTAAAGGGCATCGTAGCGTCCAACCTGGGGAAAATTTAAGGGCAATTTGAGACATCTTGAAAGCGGAGTCAATCTTCAATTGAGATGCACCTAAATGACGAACGGCAAGCATTTTCTACTTATTTGTAAAATGCCAAATGCCGTCCCAGGTGGAAGCGATCGCGGCCTCCCGGAGCAGCAACTCATCAATCCGTCGAATGTACATGGCCGCCGTGCGATCGCCGGGATTCTGGTGAAGCACGGCGGTAAACTGCTCCCGTGCCTGCTCAAATTGACCATCCTGATAGGCCCCCCAGGCCGCCACAAAGGCATCCAGGGTTTCCACCTTCAGGCGGCGCACCCGCTCATCGCGCTCCCCATTAATTACCTCATAGATCAGAATCGGCCCAGAACGGCCCTTCACCACGGCGCGATCTAGGGGCCGTAAATCGTAGGCATTGGGATCCGTCAGGCGATCGCGTACCGACTCAGAAATTAGCAGCGCCACCCCATAGTATTTAGTCAACCCCTCCAGACGCGCCGTGAGATTAACCGTATCGGACAGGGCATCCCCCTGCATTCGCCCCGCTTCCCCCACAATACCCACCATCATTGGCCCCACGTGGAGACCAATGCCGATCGCGATCGGCGGCTGATGAATCTTGGCGCGATCTTGATTATATTCCGTCACCTTTTCCAACTCCGCGATCGCGGCGCGCACCGCATCATCGGCACATTTTGGAAAGACCGCCATCACCCCATCGCCCAAATATTTAACGATAATGCCCCGATGGCGACGAATTTCAGGACTAACGCGGCCCAAATACTCATTAATGAACCGGAAACTTTCGTCCGGCGTCATGGATTCCGCCAGGGGCGTGAAGGACCGAATATCGGAAAACATCACCGCCATTTCCCGGCTAACATGATCCCCCAGCTTCACCTCCGTAATGCTCTCCCGGTTGAGAAACTCCAGGTATTCACTGGGCACAAACCGCTGATAGGACGTACTGATTCGGGCGAGGCGCACATGGGTTTTAATGCGCGTCAGCAATTCATCTTTAATAAACGGTTTGGTTAAATAATCATTGGCCCCACATTGGAACGCCGCAATGAGATCACTGATCTGATTTTTTGCCGTCAACATAATGATTGGCAGCCGATGGGGCGGGAAGCGATCGCGGATGCGCTTACAGACCTCATAGCCCGACATTTGCGGCATCATGACATCCAATAAAATGAGATCAAAGGGCACCGTTTCCGCCTCAATCCGCGCCAAAGCCTCCGCCCCACTATTGGCCCGCGTGACCAGGTAATGGTGGAAAGACAGGTGGTTTTCGAGCACCTGCAAATTGATCGGCTCATCATCCACAATCAGGAGGCGCACCTCATCCTCATCGCCGCTGCTCTCTTCCCGCTGGAGGGCCAGGGTGCCCAGGGCATGATCGCCGCCCACCTCTCCAGGGCCAGTCTTACCGGTTATAGACTCGCCACCCTCCATCAGCCGCGTCAGGCGACTGCCCGGTAACTCCTGTCCGGCGCTGTCTGAGAGGTCCGTTTCCGCCACCGCCGGGAGCGAGAAGGTGAACCGCGAGCCGATCCCCTCGGCGGACTCGACCCAGATGCGGCCCCCATGCAGCTCCACCAGTTGCCGCGTCACCGCCAGCCCCAGGCCCGTGCCCCCATAGCGGCGGGCGGTGGATCCATCCCCCTGTTCAAAGGCTTCAAAGATGCGATCGCGGCGCTCCGGCCCAATGCCGATGCCCGTATCGAGAATGGTCAGTTCTAAATGACCGATGGGCGTGCCCCCCTCCTGGCGGATTTGCTCAGCTACGGCCGCCTCCGGTGTGCCCGCCGGGAGCGTCGTCTCCGGCACAAACCGGGCCGAAACCTTAACCTGGCCGCGCTCGGTGAACTTCACCCCATTGCCCACCAGGTTATAGAAAATCTGCTGCAACCGTCCCTCATCGGCCCAGGCCGCCGGGAGATCCAGGGGCACCTGGTTTTCAATGACCAGTTCCCGCACGCCGATGAGCACCCGGCTCACTTCCACCACCAGATCCGCCACGGCCCCCACATTGACGGGCTTGCGGTTCAGGGCGATCGTGTGGTGGCGCAGCTTAGAAAAGTCCAGGATGTCATTGACCAGGTTCGAGAGCCGCCGCCCGCTGCGGGCCACGATCCACAGGTTGCGCTCCTGCAACTCCGTCATCGGCCCCGTGGCTCCGTCCAGCATTGATTCCGCGATGCCGATGATGCCATTGAGCGGTGTGCGCAGCTCGTGGGACGTGTTGGCCAAAAATTCGTCCTTAAGGCCGTCTAATTGCTTTAAATCCTGATTTTGGCTCTCCAATTCCTCAAACGATCGCCGCAACTGGGCCGCCATTAGATTGAACGAGTCCGCCAATTCCCCCACCTCATCGCCGCGATCGAGCTCGATCGGCTCATCCCAACGGCCCGCCGCCATCCGCTTGGCCGACTGGTTCAGGCGCAGAATCGGATCCGTCACCCATCGAGAGGTGCGCAGGCCCGCCGCGATCGCCAGGAGCACCGCGATCGCCGCCAGCAGAATGACCAGTTGATTTTGGCGCTCGATCGCGGCCATAAAATCCGCCTCGGGCACCACCACCACCACCAGCCAACTGAGATCCTTGAGGTTATCTAGGGGCGTGATCCAGGCCCGCTGGCGATCGCCGTCCACCTCGAAATCGAGCAGCAGGGGTTTTTGTAAGGTCGCCAGCACATTAGAGGCACGGATATCACTATTGCCAGCCCGCCGCTGCAACGACTCCCCCAGCACCCGCAGGGTCGGATCCTCACTGGCAAACAGGTGGCGGCGATCAGGCTCCTGGTCGGGGCCGCGATCAATAAACGGCAGCTCCTCCGTGGAACTGGCCACCATATTGCCCGATCGCTCAAAAATAAACGCCTTACCGGTTTTGCCAATATCCAATGTCCGCAGGAAGCGATCAATCTGGGACAGGATCAAATTAGTGCCCAGGACGCCGCGAAACTGCCCATTCGGCCCATAGATCGGCGTGGCCGGGGTGATCTGCAACGCCCCCAGGTCCGCCGACGTATAGATCGGGCTCCAGGTTTGGCGACGACGGCCCCTAGCCGCCACATACCAGGGGCGATCGCGCGGATCGTAGGGGGCCGCCTTGAGGAACTTGGCCCGATCGCCATTGGCATCAAGCTCATAAATCTCACGATTCGGAGCCGTCGCAGCCGTACGAAACTTGAGGGCATTGCGGCCATCGGGATAGGTCTGGACCCCGATGAACTGCCCATCGTCCGTGCCCATGAAAATGTAGTCAATGCTTTCTGAAACCTGCACATCGGCCCAGAACTGCCGCTGGAGCGCCTCAAAATTATTGCTGTCCAGGTTGCCATTGGCGATCGCGGCGGCCAAACTGCGGTGCATCAGATGGGGACGCGACAGGTAATTTTCCAGATGCTCATCAATCTGATCGGCCACCTTACCGCTGAGGCGATCGCTCAGATCCCGCACCGTACGCTGGCTGCTGACGAAGGACAGGGAAACCACAACCGTGACCGCGCCCACCAATTGCAGCACAAAGGGGACCGTGGACACCACCCGCAACGGCAGCCGCGTAGCCATCTGACGGAATCGTAGGAACATGGCGCGTTTAATTCAATACTTAATTCAGTAGGGTGCTAACGAAATTCACAAAAGTCTGAAGTTGGCTGATCTAAAGTCCGTTGAACGGGCTTGCCCCTCTGCCCCCCTGCGTTCAGTCTCCGGTGATGGGGGTTGACTGGCGGCCCCGTGGCGTTTGAGTCCTCGTCGCCGCCCCGTCCCCCGGAGGTGACGCCGCCGCAACCCTCAATCCCCCTAGGATAGGCTTTGAATCCTAAAATGCCGAATGGCGGGCCTGAACGGGGCCGGGGGGCCGATGCTACGATCGACCTACGGCGGGGGCGCGTCGGATGCGTCAGCCACCAGCGGAAACCGTTAGACCCGAGGGGGTGGCCATGGGGACTGGAGAGCGAGGGGCGGACCTGGGGCGATCGCGGCTGCCACTGCCGCCATGCCATCGGCCCGCATGGACGGAGCAGGTGGCGCGGGTGCCCTATCAGGAGTTGGCGATCGCGGCGGCGGCGTGGCGGGATCAATATGCCATTGCCCCAGCGGATCGGGATGACCACCGGCTGGTGCTGCTGGCGATCGATGTGCAAAACACTTTTTGCTTGCCGGAGTTTGAATTATTCGTGGGGGGCCGCAGCGGGCGCGGGGCGATCGACGACAGCCGCCGCCTCTGTGAGTTTGTTTATCACAATTTGCCCTGCCTGACGGCGATCGTGCCGACCCTGGATACCCATGGGGCGCTCCAGATTTTCCATCCCCACTTCTGGTGCGATCGCGACGGCAACCCCCCGGCCCCCATGACCCAGATTGATGCGGCGGCGGTGGAATCGGGCCAGTGGCAGGTGAATCCCGCGATCGCGGCGGCCCTGGGCACAACGCCGGATGACCTGGCAAGGCACGGCCTGCATTATGTGAAAACCCTAGAGCAGGCGGGCAAATTTCCCCTGACCATCTGGCCCTACCATTCCATGCTGGGCGGCGTGGGCCATGCCCTGGTGGCGGCCTTCGAGGCGGCGTGTTTTTTCCACGCGATCGCGCGCCACAGCCCCACCCGCTTTGACCTCAAGGGCGATCATCCCCTCACGGAGCACTATTCCGCCCTGGGGCCGGAGGTGGCGATCGCGGCGGACGGTTCCCCTCTGGGGCTGGCTAATAAACGGCTGCTGGATTATTTGCTGGAATTTGACGCGATCGCGATCGCCGGTCAAGCCAAAAGCCACTGCGTCGCCTGGACCATCGCCGACCTGCTGGCCCGGATTCAGGCCATAGATCCAGCCCTGGCGGGGCGGGTGTACCTGCTGGAAGACTGCATGTCCCCCGTCGTCGTGCCCGGAATCGTGGACTTTAGTGACGCCGCCGAAGCTGCCTTTGCCCAGTTCGCCGCCGCCGGGATGCACCGGGTGCGATCGACGGATCCCCCAGAAACCTGGCCCGGTTGGGGCGATCGCTAGGGACCATCAGCGGCGCAGGCCAATCACCTGGATCGACAGGGTACGCTCCCCCGTGGGCGCATCCGCCGCCGGTGGGGCCACCATCCGGTCCTGGTGTTCGCGCAACTGCTGCTGCATCTGGTCGTGCAGGTGGGCCATCTGCTGGGCGAGGCGCTCCTCGAGTCCCTGCAGGGCCACGGAAAGCTGCACCTCAAGCTGGGCCTGGACTAACCCATTGACCAGTTCCGCAATCTCCGGCGCAAGCTGGGCCAGTTGGGCGGTGCGATCGTTGAAGATTTGCACCTGGTCCTGGGTGTCCTGGAGGGTGGGCTCCAGTTCATTGGTGAGGTAGTCCTCTAACTCCTCAAATTTATGGTTAGTTTGGCGGGTTTCCTGATCCAGGCGGCTCACCACCTCTTCGACCGTGCGATCGATGCGGTTCACCTGGTTGCGCAGGCGCGTGAGGCCCGGTTGCACCAGCAGTTCATGGAGGGCGTCGAGGCCCCCTTCCGTGTCATCGCCCTCGTCGCCGCTACTGTCCCTGGTTTCATCCCGCCGTTGAGTGGGTTCCGGGGGGCGATCGCGCGGTTCCAGAAAAGATCGTCGAGGGGTGCGGCTGGGGGGCGGTTCAGCCTTGGGCGGAGCGTCGGGTTCCGGGGCCATGCCCGCCAACGCCCCCAACATTTCCAGGAGGCCGCCCCCTAGGTCGTCTTGGTCCGGTGCCATGGCTCAAAATCCCCCTGAAAGACGTGGACGGAAGGGTATCCCCGGCGCGATCGCCATGGGCCACACCACCCCCTGAAATGGCCCTGGGGGTCAGCGGAGCCGGAATCGCCCATCGGTTCAGATCCAGTGTAGGGGCAAGACTCCCCGCGCGCTGCCCCCTCGGACCCACTTGTGGATACACTGGCGGGAATGAACAGTCCATGGGCCGCCGCTCGACCGGTGGGCTAGACCTAAAGGCCATGGACATTCTAGGGATTATCCAGGCCAGCTTGCTGCCATTAGGGGCCTTCGAGGGGGAATAAGGGATGCGAAGTCAGGGGGAATGCCATCGCCGCTGGGGCGTGATCGCCGCCAATGTTTTTGTGAGTTTGCTCCTGGGCCTAGGGCTGTGGCTGTGGCCCGCCGCGATCGCCGGACCCGAGGGAAGCATTGCCCTAGCCCAGGACGCCGCCGCCCCCAGTACCCTCCTGCCCGGTTTGGGGGCCTCATCGTCCGCCGCCCCCGCGATCGCCCCGGTCCCCGTCTCCTTCAATGGCGAAACCCTCTTCGAGATCCGCGAAACCTTCGGAGCCCTGTCGCGCCAGGATCGCGCCGATCGCCTCACGGCCGCCCTCCACACCGTCGCCGACGATCGCACCCTAAACCTCGATCAACTCACCACCGCCCGCCAGGACGACACCACCTACATTACCCTCGGCGCAACCGCCCTGATGGCCGTCTCCGAGGCCGATGCCGCCGCCGCCAACCGCACCGTCGAACAGCTCGCCCAGGAATATATCGACATCCTGCGCCCCGCCCTCGAACGGTATCGCCTCGATCGCAGCCCCGATGCCCTGATCAAAGGCTTGATCGGCACCGCGATCGCCACGGCCCTCACCCTAGGTCTACTCATCCTCATCACCCGCGCCTTCCGCCAAGCCGATCACTGGGTCACCCGCCTCGGTCGAGAAGCCGCCCGCCAGCGCGCTTTCCGCCACCCCGACCGCGATCGTCGCCGCACCCCTCGCCCCACCAAGCTCAAACTCGCCCAATCGCGCCAGGGCATCGAACTCCTCGCCTTTGTGATCCGCACCGGCCGCCTCTTCACCCTCCTGGGCCTGTTGGGCAGCTACGGCCTCACTCTCCTGAGCCTCTTCCCCTGGACCAAAGGGCTCTACCGCAGCCTCACCGCCAGCATCCTCCAGGCCCTCGGCGGCCTCCTGTCCTCCATCTTGGGCTACCTCCCCAACGTCTTCATCATCGGCACCATCGTCGGCCTCATCTACTACAGCCTGCAAATCATCCACCCCCTCTTTAAAGGCATTGAACGGGGCACCGTCACCATCAGCGGGTTCTATGCCGAATGGGCTCAACCCACCTACCGCATCCTCGAATTCTTCATCGTGGCCCTAGGGGTGGTGATGGTGTTTCCCTATCTCCCAGGATTTGGCTCCTCCGCCTTCCAGGGGGTATCAATTATGCTAGGGGTTTTAGTCTCCCTGGGGTCCACCGCCGCCGTGTCCAATGCCGTAGCGGGCATCATTTTGATCTACACCCGCGCCTTCCAAATTGGCGATCTGGTGCAAATTACCGAAGCCTTTGGCACCGTCGATGAAAAACTGCTGCTGGTGACCCGCATTCGCACCTTTGAAAATGTGATTATTACGGTCCCCAACTCTTCCCTATTGGACAGCAATATTATTAATTATTCCGCCTCGATTCGCGATACGAACGTCCCCGTGGCCATTGAACTATGCCTAACCCTGGGCTATGACGTGCCCTGGCGGCTGGTGTATGACGTGCTGAAGGCGGCGGCGCGGGCGACGGAGGGGGCCTGCCCGGACATGGAGCCGGAGGTGGAACAAAAGGCCCTCGGGGATTATTCGGTGACCTATGAAGTCAATGTGTTCACGCGATCGCCGGAGAACTACAAGGCCATCATTTCATCCCTCTGCCAAAATATTCAGGATCACTGCAACGGGGCGGGCATTGAAATCCTGTCGCCCGCCTACAGCGCCCTGCGCGATGGCAACACCACAACCATGCCGGAATCCTATCGCCCCGCTGGCTACGAATCCCCCGGTTTCCAACTCAATCCCCTGGGGAATTTGTTCCAAATTGATCTCAAGATGGCGGCGAATCCGAAACCGAAATCAACGGCGGCGGCGGCGCGATCGCGGCCCTAGCCTTCCACCCCTACACCGCCAAAAACTCCTGAATCGTGGCATTACTCAACTCCGCCGTCGGCCCCGAAGCAACGATTGTTCCCCGCTGCATGGCGTAGTAGTGATCCGCCTGCCGCACAAAATGGAGATGCTGCTCCACCAGCAAAACCGAAATGCCCGTCGCCTGGACAATCTGGCGCACCGCCTCCTCGATTTGCAATACGATCGACGGCTGAATCCCCTCCGTCGGTTCATCCAAAACCAGCAGTTTGGGCCGTCCCATGAGCGCCCGGGCGATCGCGAGCTGCTGCTGCTGGCCCCCAGACAAATCCCCCCCCATGCGGCCGAGCATCGTCTTCAGCACCGGAAACAGGTCATAGATTTCATCGGGCACCGTCTCCTGGCCGCGCCGTCCACCGGGCCGCGCCTCACAGCCTAGGAGCAAATTTTCCTCCACCGTCAGCCGGGGAATCACCTCACGGCCCTGGGGCACATAGCCAATCCCCAACCGTGCCCGCTGGTGGGGCGGCAACGCACCAATGGGACGATCGCCGAACGCCACCGTCCCACTGCGGCCCGCCAGCAGCCCCACAATCGTCTTCAGGAGCGTCGTTTTCCCCACCCCATTGCGCCCAATCAAACAAACCATTTGCCCCTCGGGCACCGTCATATCAACATTCCGCAAAATATGGCTTTCGCCGTAATAGACATTGAGCCCAGAAATACGCAGCATGGTGAATCAATTGGTTGAAAAGGTGGGCAACGGATTGTGACTGAAATGATTGAATTAAGATGATGGTTTGTGTCCATGTAACAAAGGACCTAAACCCCTAATTCCGACCGCTTCAGAAATCCCTTTAAAAAAACCTTCACTGGGGCAAAACTACTTCATCAATCGCGCATCCACCTCCCCCTCAATGCGCTGCACCACCTCCGGCGGCAGGCCCAGCAGTTCAATCAACTGGCCATAGGTATAGGCTTCCCGTTCATTGATCGACGCATCGCGATCGCGCGGATCACTCGCCCGCACCACCTCATAGCTCAGGGCCAGCACCTGTTCCCGCAAATCGCGATCGCCCAGGGCCGCGATCGCCGACTCAAGGGACACATGCGTCATCAAATAATCCCGCAGCTCCCCCTTCAACTCATCCTTCTGCAACGAATCCGTCGCAAACAGACCACTCAGCCGCTCCAGGGCGATCGCCTCCTCCGCCGGAGCCAGGGAACCATCACACCAGGCCACCGCCGCCACCACCCGCAGCACCCGCATCTGCTCCTCCGTAATCGACGGCGCATTGCCCAGATACACCTCAATCACCCGAGGATCACTCTGCACATCATCCATCGACCCCTCGAACAGCACCGACCCCTGGTGCAGCACCGTCACCTGGCGCGCGATCTGCCTCACAAATTCCATGTCATGCTCAATCACCACCAGCGCATGGCTATCCGCCAACGACTGAAGCAACTCACCTAAAGCATAGGTTTCCTCATCCGTCAGCCCCGCCGCCGGTTCATCCACCAGCAGCAAATCCGGCGACTGGGCCACCAACATGCCAATTTCTAACCGCTGCTTCTCCCCATGGGACAGGAGCGCCGCCGGTAATTCCGCACGACTGGTCAGACCCACCGTTTCCAGCAGCGCCGGGACCGTCCGCCGTTCCGCCGGAGTTCGGGGCGAAAAGAGACTACTGAACACCCCCTTATGGGGAAAACAGGACAGCTCCAAATTCTCCCGCACCGTCAAATTGAGATAAACCCGAGGGGTTTGGAACTTGCGGCCAATCCCCATGCGCGAAATTTTATGCTCCGGCAAACCGCGCAAATTACGCCCCTTAAACCGCACCGTCCCCTGGGTCGGCTGCACCTTACCCGTAATCGTATCGAGGAACGTGGTCTTACCGGCCCCATTGGGACCAATGATGACCCGCAACTCCCCCGGAGCAAGGCTAAAATTCAGATTATTTAGGGCCAAAAACCCATCAAAACTAACCGTCACCTGATCAATTTCTAGGATCTTTTCAGACGGCGCGGTCGCCCCTGAAGAATCAGCAACGGAGGACGCAGAAGCAGGAATCATGGGCGATCACCTCAGGACATCAAACCAATCAAAGAACTATGGAAAATGAGTCAATTTAAAGACGCCCCAATCGGCCAGCGGAATCCCCAAAGTTCCTAGGATTCATCCTCCTTCTCCAGCGCCTCCCGCTCCGCCACAATATCCGGATCCTGGGCAATTTTCGGATAGGTCATCAGCGGAATTGGCCCCTGGCCCCGGAGTCGCCGCAGGAGCATCATCCCCTCCGTCTTGAGCGTTCCCACCAGCCCCGCCGGTAGGGCCATCACCACCCCCAAAAATAGGGCTCCCTGGAAGAATAGCCATACCTCCGGCAACTGTTCACTCAAGAGGCTCTTGGCATAATTCACCAGCAGCGCCCCAATGATCGCCCCCAGGAGCGTCCCGCGTCCCCCCACCGCCACCCAAATCACCATTTCAATGGAAAAGGCAATGTCCATACTCTTGGGGGAAACAATGCCCGATTGAATGGTAAAGAGGGCACCGGCCACCCCCGCCAGGGCCGCAGAAACGGCAAAGACCAACACCTTAAATCCCGTCGGATCATAGCCCGTGAACCGCAGGCGCGCCTCATCATCCCGAATGGCAATGAGCAGCCGCCCGAAGCGTCCCGCCACCAGCAAACGGCACAGGCCATAGGCCACAATCAGCAGCACCACCGTCACCCCATAGGCCACCCGCTGCGGTCCCGCTTGGGTCACCTGCGCCCCGAGGAATTCCCCAAAATTCGTTAGGCCATTGGTGCCGTTAATCAGCTTTTGTTGCCCATTGAAAAAATTGAAAAAGACAATCGTGGCCGCCTGGGTGAGGATGGAAAAATAGACGCCACGAATGCGGTTACGGAATACCAGATAGCCCAGGATGCCCCCCGCGATCGCGGGGATAGCCATAATAGCGATGAACGTAAACGGCAGCGAAAAGAACGGCTGCCAGAACCAGGGCAACTCCGTCACCCCATAGAGGCCCATAAACTCCGGCAATTTGACCGCCGCATCGGGCGGGATTTGAATTAACTTGAGGTGCATCCCTAGGGCATAGCCCCCCAGGGTGAAAAATACCCCATGGCCCAAACTCAACAGGCCCGTATAGCCCCAGATCAAATCAATGCCCAACGCCACGATCGCCAGGGCCAGAAACCGCCCCATCAAATTCAGGCGAAAATCCGTCAGGATTAACGGAGCCACCAGCATGAGAATCAACAGCGCGATCGCGAGGCCCGTTTCTAGATCAAACGAAAAAAGTCCCTTTTTTTGCTTAGCCACGGCCATCGTTCCAGTGCTCCCGCATCATCACACCACTTGTCAACCGAACCAACGTCCGCGCTGAACCGTTTTCTAGGCATCCACCGAGCGTCCCTTCTGGGGAAATAGGCCCCCCGGACGCACCTGGAGAAACACAATAATGGCGGAAAACACCATCACCTTTGCCATGCTGCTCGTGGCAAAAAAGCTGAAGAATTCCTGCAACGGCGGCACCGACTGAAACAGCACCGCAAAGGTACCCGAACCAATCAAAAAGTTAGCCGTTCCAATCATCAGCGCCGCCACCACGGAACCAACCAACTTCCCGACCCCGCCGACCACCACCACCATGAACGTATCCACGATGTAATTTTGGCCCGTATTCGGCCCCACGGCCCCCAGCAAACTAATGCCACAGCCCGCCAGCCCCGCCAGACCAGAACCGAGGGCAAAGGTCAGGGCATCCACCCGCTCCGTCGGAATGCCCAAACAGGAACTCATGGCGCGATTTTGGGTGACCGCACGAATCCGCAATCCCCAGGTGGATCGATTCAAAAACCAGTACAGCCCCGCCATACAGGCGATCGTCAAACCAATGATAAAAAGCCGGGTAAATGGCAACTGAAAATTGGCGATCGCCATGCCCCCCCGCAGCCATCCAGGGGCCGTCACCGCCACATTTTGTGCCCCAAACCAAGGCTTCGTCATCGTCAACTTGCCCACATTCGCCGCGATCGCCCCCGCCGCGATCGCCACCCCCGCCGACACCGGCAACAACGTCGCGATCGCCGGGACCCGAATCCGCTGCCAATTGGGCCGTTTAGACAACACCCACAGGCCCCCAAAACACAGCCCCGCAAACAGCACCAGCCCAATCGCCAGCACCCCATTCACACTGCGGACAAACTGCTGCAACATCAAACTAATGCCCCAGGTGGCCAGCAGCGTCTCCAGGGGCCGCCCATAGAGATAGCGCACCACCCCCCGCTCAAGGCCCAACCCCACCAGGGCCGTCACCGCAAACGACGCCACCAGCGCCGCAAAAATGTAGAGCTCAAACACCCCATCACCGAACCCCTTAAAGAGATTCTGCACCACAAACGTCGTATAGGCCCCCAACATCATCAGTTCCCCGTGGGCCATATTAATGACCCCCATCAAACCGAAAACAATCGCGAGGCCCAACGCCGAAATCAGCAGCACCGAACCAATGCTAAGGCCGCCGAGAATCGCATCAACAAACATGAGAAAACATCCCGCCGAAGCTCATGGGAAAACCGCCGATGGTGGACCTCCAGGCCCCGCGATCGCCCACGGAGCTCCAGAACCCACCATCAGCCACCCGCGCGATCGCGCGCCACAGACTCAGGTCACCTAGCTAACCTTATATCTGCCCCCCTTCGCCGGATCCGACCAATCACAGGCAAAGCCCTTCGTCTCCGCCACAAACTGATTCCAGGGCACCGGATCCAACGGCCCATCCGTCGCGAACACCACCTTAAACTGGCCACTCGCCTCAATTTCGCCAATCCGCACCGTCTTCGACAGGTGATGATTCGCATTCATCGTCACCATCCCCTCCGGCGCATCCAGGGTTTGGCCATAGGCCGCCGCCCGCACCTTCGCCAGATCATCCGCGACCCCCGCCTTCTCCACCGCCTGCTTCCACAGGTACACCCCAATGTAGGCCGCCTCCATCGGGTCATTCGTCACGCGATCGGCCCCATACTTCGCCTTAAACGCCTCCACAAACTTAGTATTGGCCGGCGTATCCACCGTCATGAAATAATTCCAAGCCGCATAGTGGCCCGTCAAATATTCCGTCCCGATCGCCTGGACCTCCTCCTCCGCAATACTGACCGACATCACCGGATACTTATCCGGCCCCATGCCCGCCCCTTGCAGCTCCTTAAAGAAAGCCACATTACTATCCCCATTGAGGGAATTAAAAATCACCCCCCCATCGGGCAGCGCCGCCCGAATCTTGGTGATGATTGGCGTCACCTCCGTGCCCCCCAGGGGAATGTAGTCTTCGCCAACCAACTCGCCGCCCGACTCCGCCAACTGCGCCTTAATAATCGTATTGGCCGTGCGGGGGAATACATAATCCGACCCCACCAGGAAGAACTGTTTCCCCTTGTTCTCCAGCAGCCAGGTCACCGCCGGTTCAATCTGTTGGTTCGGAGCCGCCCCCGTGTAGAAAATATTCTTCGAGCATTCCTGCCCCTCGTACTGCACCGGGTACCACAGCATGTGGTCCTTCTCTTCAAAGACCGGTAAGACCGCCTTGCGGCTGGCGGAGGTCCAGCAGCCAAAGACCGCCACCACCTGATCGCTGTCAATCAGCTTCTTCGCCTTTTCCGCAAAGGTAGGCCAGTCCGAAGCCCCGTCTTCAATGACCGGTGCGATCTGCTGACCGAGCACCCCACCGGCGGCATTGATTTCTTCGATCGCCAGGAGTTCCGCATCCACGACGCTCTTTTCGCTGATGGCCATGGTGCCGCTCTGGGAGTGGAGAATGCCCACCTTGATGGTGGCTCCGGCGGGGGCTCCGGTGCCGCTCCCGGTGCCGGTCTCGGTGGAGGATTGTTGTCCTCCGCAGGCTTTCAGCAGGACGCTGGCACTGAGGGCAGCGGAGCTATAGACCAGAAAACGGCGACGACTCAGTTGATTGCTCATGGGCTAAACCGTTCACTCCTCTCTTACACAGGATGATATGGATGTTGCTTGGGGCTGTGGGGCTGACTCTGAATTTAGGATTGGCCCGCACTGCGCCGAAGGTTGGGCGTTGCCCCCGGGGGATGGGACGCTGGGCCGGGGGCGATCTTGACGATCTCTGGGGGCTAGTCGATCGCGGAGCGTAGCGAGATCGGCGGACGGATTGACTAATCCCCCTGGGATGGTAGTGGCGGCTTTTGGTTGATCGTTGTAGTCGCCTATACAAAAAATGATGCCGTCAGTCACGGGGCGATCGCGATCGCGGCTGTCCCCTGATCCCCCCTGGCCTGCACCCTGGGGCGATCGTCAGCCAAAGGATGTCCCTGACTGAGATTCGGACGGGGGCGCGCTTCGGAGCTCCGCGATCGCGGCCGATAGATTAAATTTGGTAGCGTTTCATTAAGAAATCACCAAGAGCTCTTTAAAAATTACCCATTCCGAATGGCTGACGGGGCCGGGAAAGTCAGGCGATCGCGACAAAAAATGTCGCTTTGGATACTAAAGCAACTGAATTAATGGGTATTTACTTTGGGAGTATTAATTGCCCTAGGCATCCGCTCCAGTGGGCCGTCATGTTCCCAGGCCATTGACCCTGTGGATTAACGGACCTGGGAAATGGGGGCCAGCGCGGAACCTGGGGGATTAGGGGGCAGCGGCAACGGGAGCCAAAGCGGCTGGGCCCGGACGAAATAGGACGACCAGCCGACGTGGAGGGGACTGTGGCGTTGGGGAACGGCGGGGGTTGGTCTGTGGGTCAGCCATGGCCATTGCCTGACGGTGCTACTCACCATTCCACGGTGCTTTGGGCGATCGCCGCTCTACCCGTTTGAGGTGTGAGGAGAGTAATAAAGCCCATGATGTTTTCTGAAATGATGATGCGCGCGCAGCTCGCCACGATCGCGGCCTTCGGGGCGATCGCTACGGGTGCTTCGGTAGCCCTAGCGAGCCCCACGGCACCCGAAACCGCCACGATAGACGCCCTGTTGGCGACCCCCGCCGAGGCCAGCGATCTGACCGATGGGGACGGCATCGGCGCAGGGGATCAGGTCACCTCCGTCTCCCAGCTATCGGACGTGCAGCCAACGGACTGGGCCTTCCAGGCATTGCAATCCCTTGTGGAGCGCTATGGCTGTATTGCCGGTTATCCCGACGGGACCTTCCGGGGCAACCGGGCCTTGACCCGCTATGAATTCGCCGCCGGTCTGAACGCCTGCCTTGCCAAGGTGGAAGAACTGATCGGCACCGCCACGGGCGACCTGGCCACCAAGGCGGATCTGCAAACCCTGCAGCGGCTCCAGGAGGAATTTGCCGCTGAACTGGCGGTCCTGCGCGGTCGCGTCGATGCCCTCGAAGCGCGCACCTCGGAATTGGAAGCGAACCAGTTCTCCACCACCACCAAACTGACCGGTTCGGTGATCTTCGGTCTCCAGGGGGGCACGATCGAGGATAGCGATCGCGAGCAAGTCACCTTTGGCCAGCGGACGCGCCTCGTCTTTGAAACCAGCTTCACGGGCCGCGATCGCCTCTTCACCCGTCTCGACACCAACACCGTCGAGAACCCCATCGATGATCGCACCGGCCTCGGCAGCCTGAGCTACGCCGGCCCCAACGGCACCGACTTTGACCTGTCGTTCCTGGCCTACACCTTCCCCATCGGTGAAACCTTCGACGCGATCGTCGGCTTTGACCTGCTGCTGATTGACACCCACCCCCACCATAACCCCCTCTTCGGGAACGGCACCGGAGCCCTCTCGGCCTTTGCCGATCGCAACCCCATCTTCCGTCAGCCCACCTACGGCGGCGCGGGTCTCACCTGGAAGATCAACGACGCCCTCTCCTGGGCCTTCATGTACTCAGCGGGCAATCCAGCGGATCCGTCCCTGGGCAGCGGCCTCTTCAACGGCAGCTACAGCGCCAGCACCAGTATCAACTACACCAAAGGGCGATTCTCCGGCGGCGTCTTCTACGCCCGCTCCTACTACTCCGACACGGATCTCGGTGACGGCGCTGCCCCGCTCATGGGCGCGATCGGCACCCGCAACTCCCGCTCTGCCTTTGCCACCGACTCCATCGACAGTGACAACATCGGCGTCCAACTGTCCTACCGCATCTCCGACGGTCTGACCGCCTTTGGTTGGGGCGGCTACACCCTAGCCCGTAACGCCCGCGACATCGACGAATATGTGCGGGTAACCAACTGGGCCTTCGGTCTCGCCTTCCCGGATCTCATCAAAGAAGGCAGCATCGGTGGCCTAATTGTCGGTCAACCGCCAGCGGTGGTTTCCTCCCGAGGCTACCAGGATGACGACTCCCTCCCCTTCCATGTGGAGGCGCTCTACAAATTCGCGGTCAACGACAACATCTATGTGACGCCCGGTGTCATCGCCGTATTCAACGCAGATGACAGTGATGATACGGCCTTCGTGGGGGTGTTAAGGACCGAATTTAAGTTCTAGATCCCGACAGCAAAGTATAACCGGTTATATCTTGCTGTTCAATCATCTCCCTCGTCCGGCTAGGCGGGGCTGCTCCCTGGAGTGTATGTACCCCAGAGCGGCCCCGTTTTCTTGTGGTCACCTTAGGACGCGATCGCGCGCCGCCGAGCCCGAAACATACCAAAGCGACAGAGGCCCGTCCCAAATGCCAGCCGCATCAGCAGCAGCGTCGGCACCTCCCGCAGCGACTTAATAAAACCCGCCACCCCAAACTTCACTAAACCCGCCGGACGCACGACCCCCTGCCAAATTGAATCGAGCCAGGAGGGCAGCGTCTCCGGCGTCCAGTCAGCCGTCATGACCTCCCCCTCGACCCAGCCCGTGGCCGCCAATGCCTCTGCAAATCCCTCAATACTGGCGAAAGCCGGGTGAGCCCACTGATCCAGCAGTTGCTTCATAACCGGTCGTTCCCAGCCATTGAGGGGCACCTCGCGATCGTCCCGCTGATTCCAGTCCGCCACCACCAGCAGCCCACCGGGCTTGAGAACCCGCAATAGCTCCCGTGCAAAGCCCGCCTTATCCGGCATATGGGGGCCTGCCTCAATGGACCAGACCACATCAAACGCACCATCCGGGAACGAGAGCGCCATGGCATCATCCACCGCAAACCGCGCCGTCACCCCATCGGGCGTTAATTCCGTCGCCCGTGCCACCTGGCGAGGACTAATGGTAATACCCGTCACATCGAACCCATAATCCCGCGCCAGAATGCGACTACTGCCGCCAATGCCGCAGCCCACATCCAGAACCGTGGTTCCTGCGGGCAGATCCGCCAGCCCCCCCCACCGCACCATTTCATGAACAAAGTCCGCCTTGGCGACCCGAAAATCCTTCCGTTGCGGGGGTGATCCGTAGTGTCCTAAGTGAATGTGATCGCCCCAATAGAACTCCAAAAGACCGTCTTCGGTCCAGTCATCATAGGATTGGGCTACGGAGGCGGCGGATTGATAGGTCCGGGGCGATCGCAGGTATAGACCCATCAGGACCGCTGAAAGGGCAAGGATAATCCCGAGGGCCAGCCCAACCCCCCCAATATTCAGGGAAACTGTCTCCGAGGCCGCGACAGCAAAGGGAGCACACACAGGGAAAACCATGGATTTAGGACGGCGTTACATTTCTTAATCGTCCTCCCATCCTATCAAGAATCCCCAGGGGAACAGCCCAAGGCGCGTAAACTCTCCAGGGCAGGCGCATTCCCACCCCGTCAGGATGTGCATTTTGATGTTCACCGCTTGGTTTCCGGAACGCCCCGCCAATCCTGCTGCACCCGTAGGGGCCGCGATTTCGTGTGTAGAGCGCTACCGCCAAGCCTTCGATTTGATCCTGCCGTCCGCACCGCCAACTTGCCCGCGATCGAACAAGGGGTCGCGTTTGGGTGCTGCGCGATCGCTTCCCGTCCTGCGGCTGGCAACGGTTTATGGAATGCTCGGTCGAGCGTAACTTAAGAAGCGTGAGTTGATTCGGGAGCCCTGCCCATGTCGAGCCTATTTCCGGAATTCGACAATCCCCCAGTCACCGCCTCCCGTCCCCTAGCCGATCGCCTGCGCCCGATCGCGTTGGCAGAGGTGGCCGGCCAGGAGCATCTAACCGCGCCGGGGATGCCGCTTCAGCGCATGGTCGCCAGCGGCCAGTTCGCCTCAACGATTCTTTGGGGACCGCCGGGGTGTGGAAAAACGACCCTGGCTCGCATCGTCGCGCAGCAGTCAGGGCTGCATTTCGAGCAACTCTCGGCGATCTTTGCCGGTGTCAAGGATCTGAAAGCCGTGTTTCAGGCCGCACGCGATCGTCGTCGAACCGGCGGTCAAACGCTGCTGTTCGTCGATGAAATCCACCGGTTTATGAAATCCCAGCAGGATGCATTTTTGCCGGTGCTGGAAGACGGGATGATCGTGCTGATCGGCGCAACAACCGAAAATCCCTCATTTGAACTAAACGCTGCGCTTCTGTCGCGCTGTCAGGTGCTGGTGCTGAAGCGGTTGAGCGAGGACGCGATCGAAGCCCTGTTGCAACGGGCAGAGGCGGCTGAAGGGAAACCGCTACCGCTGAGCGATCGGGCGCGCGAGATTCTCACAACCCTAGCGGATGGGGATGGGCGTTACGCGCTGTCGATGGCGGAGCAGGTCTTTGCGCAGTCCGAAACGCTAGATGCAAGGGATTTAATGGCGATCGCGCAGCGCCGCGCACCACTCTACGATCGTCAAGGCGACGCCCACTACAACCTGATTTCCGCGCTGCATAAATCCGTGCGGGGAAGCGACCCGGATGCGGCCCTGTACTGGTTTTCTCGAATGTTGGAAGGTGGCGAAGATCCGCGCTTCATCGCACGGCGCATGGTGCGGGTGGCGTCAGAAGATATCGGCTTGGCGGACCCGCAGGCTCTGCCGCAGTGCGTTGCTGCCTGGGAGGCATATGAACGGTTGGGCAGTCCGGAAGGGGATTTAGTATTGGCGCAAGCGCTAGTGTATTTGGCAACGGCACCGAAATCAACGGCGGTTTATTCGGCGTTTAATCGGGCACGCCAGAAAGCCAAAGAAACGGGGTCTTTGATGCCGCCAAAGTGCATTTTGAACGCGCCGACGCAACTGATGAAGCGCGAGGGGTATGGAGGAGGGTATGTCTACGATCCGGATACGCCGGAGAGTTTTTCAGGGCAGAACTATTTTCCGGAGGAGACGGGGCGGCTGTCGTTCTACGCGCCGGTGCGGCGGGGGTTCGAGCGCGAAATTGAGAAGCGGTTAGTTTACTGGGCGAAGTTGCGGGCTCGGAAACACGCGAAGCCTGCCGACACGACCTCGGACGCGATCGCGGAGGACAGCGGCGAGTGAGGGCGCGATCGCGGCCCCACCCGAGCGGCCCTAAGCCACCACCGCCTAGCCCATCCGCCCCTAGACACCACCATTTCCATGGGGATACACTGGATTTGGATCTAAACTAAACAGTTCAGTTTAGTTCGATTCGATCCTCAGTCAGCGGGAGGATTAACCATGGCAGGAAGGGAGTCGGGGGGCGATCGCGGGGGGCCTTGGTCCTTGGGGCGGCGATCGCTGGGGATCTGTCTAGCGGCGGTAGGTCTTGGGGGCATTGCTTGGGGCGGCATGGTGAGCGGTCGCGGGAGTGTGGAGCCGCCGCTCGTGGCGGTAATTGTGGACGATCCACAGACGGTGACGGCCCTAGGGCGACTGGAACCGGCGGGGGAAATTGTGGCGATCGCGGGGCCGCCAGCGCGGGAGGGGAATCGGCTGCGATCGTTGGCAGTGGCCCAGGGCGATCGCGTGGTGGCCGGTCAGGTGCTAGCGACCCTTGATAGCCGCGATCGTCTTTGGGCAGAATTGCAGGAAGCCCAGGCGCGATCGGCCGCGGCCCAGGCGCACCTCGCCCTAGTGAAAGCGGGTCCCAAGGCCGGGGAACGGAACGCCCAGCGGGCCACCCTAGGGCAACTGGCGGCGGAGCGGCGGGGAGATTTAGAGGTCTTGGAGACCACGCGCGATCGCCTGCGGGCCGAGGCAGCGGCGGATCTAGCAGCGCGATCGGCAGACATAGAACGGCTGACGGCGGAACAGATCTATGCCCAGGCGGAAGAGCAGCGCCACCGGGAGCTATGGCAGGCGGGAGCCCTAGCGGCATCGGCCTATGACAGCAAGCGACTGGCCCTAGAAACCGCCCGCCAGCGCCTTGATGCCGCCCAAGCCGATCGCGATCGCCTGGCCGCCAGCTATCGAACCGGGCTCCAGGAAGTTGAGGCAGAACTCCAACGGTCGCGCCAGAGCCGCGATCGGCAACTGGAGCGAGCCGCAGCGGACCTAGATCGCATCGAAACCATCCGTCCCGAGGAAGTACAAATGGCCGTAGCGGAAGCCCAGGCAGCCCAGGCGGCGGTCACCCGTGCCCAGGTAGAGCTAGCCCTCGCGGAAGTGAAAGCCCCCACAGCGGGTCAGGTGTTAGCCGTGCATGTGCAGCCCGGAGAACTGATCCCCAGCGGCGGCGCGATTCTCGACCTAGGCAACACGGCCACCATGGAAGCGATCGCGGAAGTCTACGACAGTGATATCCGCCATGTGAACATCGGCCAGGCCGTGCGACTAACGGGGGATGCCTTCGACGGAGCCTTAACGGGTCGCGTCACCCGCATCGGCCCCCAGGTCCTGGCCCAAAGCCTTGTGGACACGGACCCTGCGGCCCTAGTGGACGGACGAGTCGTGGAAGTGCGCATCCGTCTTGATCGCGCCAGCGGCGATCGAGTTGCCCACCTGAGCAACAGTCAAGTGGTGGTGGCAATTCAAACGGATCGAGGTCAACGGCCATGACCAACAGCGCGATCTCGCGACTTCAGCAACTCCACCGAGGACTCCGTCGCCGCACTCCCCTCGGCTGGCTACAACTGCGTCGGGATCTAGGTCGACTAGCGGTAGCACTGATGGGCATTGCCTTCGCCGACATTTTGATGTTTATGCAGCTTGGTTTCCGGAGCGCCCTGTACGACAGCAATACCCGGATCCACCGCATTATTACCGGTGATATTGTGCTCATGAGTCGTCAGGCCCGCAATCTGATTGACTTAGGCTCCTTTCCGCGCCGTCGCCTTTATCAGGCTCGCGGGATTCAGGGAGTGAAAGGAGTCAATCTAGTCTATGTGAACCTAAGTCGCTGGAAACGTCCCGACAGCCATCAAGAGACCGCCATTTTGGTCCTAGGCATCGATCCCAGCCGTCCTCCCCTGGAGCTGCCTGGGTTAGACCGTGCCATGCCCACCCTCAAGCTTTCTGATCGCGTCCTTTTTGATCGGCAATCCCGCGGCCCTTACAGTGCGGCGATTTCTCAGATAGAGCGTGGCGAAGCAGTCATCACCGAAATCAACGGCCACCAGATTCGGATAATGGGCACCTACGGGATCGGAGCCTCCTTTGCGGCCGACGGCAATGTTTTAGTGAGCCATCGGACCTTTTTTCGGATGTTTCCCCAGCGCTCCGCCGGTGCCCCCAGCCTCGGTATTGTCACATTGGCCGAACCATTTCGACTTCCGTCCCAGCGCGATCGTGTGATCACCAACCTTCGTCAGCGACTCCCCCAGGACATCAAAATATTATCGAAGGACGACTTTATCGCCTTTGAAAAGCAATATTGGACGGACAATACCGCCGTGGCCTTTGTTTTTACCCTAGGCACCATCATGGGTTTTGTTGTGGGAGCGATTATCGTGTATCAAATTCTTGCAACAGACGCCAGCGATCATCTTCCTGAATATGCCACTCTCAAGGCCATGGGTTTTCGCCACCGCTACTTACTGGGGGTAATTTTTGAAGAATCGATCATACTCGCCGCCATCGGTTTTGTACCAGGCTTAGGGGTGACGCTGGGCCTCTATGCCTTGACCCGACGAGCCACGAACTTACCCATGCTGATGACCGTCAGCCGTGCATTGATGGTGCTGCTCCTAACAGTAGCCATGTGCGTCATCTCCGGCGTGATCGCGGCGCGTCGATTAGAAGCAGCGGATCCAGCGGATCTATTTTAAGGGCAACCTTGATCTCAAACTTCCATGCAAAAGATTAACTCATCTCAGCCTCAATCATCGCTTCCTGTAGAACCTCAGTCCGCGATTCTCCTAGAAAACATCAATCATCACTTTGGCAAAAACGCCCTACGGCGGCAGATTTTATTTGACCTCAATTTAAGCATCAATAAGGGAGAAATCCTATTACTCACCGGCCCTTCTGGATCCGGTAAAAGCACATTGCTGACCCTCATCGGTGGTCTTCGAGCCATTCAGCAGGGTCACCTATGGGTGTTTGGACAACCCCTCCACGGGGCTCTCCCCCATGAATTAATCCAATACCGACGCCGTTGCGGCCATATTTTTCAATCTCACAATCTTCATCGCAGTCTCACAGTTCTTCAAAATGTCGCCCTTGCCCTTGAATTTCGACCAGAGTTATCGCTCCCAGAGCGCCGTGATCGTGCCCTCAATCATCTAGTCCGAGTTGGCCTAGGTGATCGCGCTGACGCCTTTCCCGAGCAACTCTCCGGTGGTCAAAAACAGCGAGTTGCGATTGCCCGAGCCCTAGTGTCTGGTCCCCGCCTCGTGCTTGCCGACGAACCAACCGCCGCTCTTGATCGTGCTACTGGTCGCACCATTGCCGATATTCTCCAAGACCTTGCCAAGGCAGAAAGTGTCACGATTGTGATGGTCACCCACGATAACCGCATCCTTGACATGGCTGATCGCGTCGTGCACATAGAAGATGGCAGTCTCTTCGAAGATGTCTAATGCCTGAAAATTTAAATTTTCAGGCATTAGACATCTTCGAAGAGACTGCCATCTTCTATGTGCACGACGCGAT
>Ga0075157_10000201_pt1 | contig 57386 bp, 35 predicted proteins | sample JI81BgreenDNA_FD_70967 | JGI IMG/M metagenome (GOLD analysis project Ga0075157, IMG submission 70967) | Wastewater effluent complex algal communities from Wisconsin, to seasonally profile nutrient transformation and Carbon sequestration -... | ecosystem: Engineered > WWTP > Effluent > Algae...
GCACCGGCGAGGTGAAGCCTATCCGCGGCCCCGGCCGTCGCGAAGTAGGCCACGGCAACCTGGCCCTGCGCGCGCTGAAGCCCGTGGTGCCCGGTGTGGAGACCAATCCCTACACCATCCGCCTGAACTGCGACATCCTAGAGAGCAACGGCAGCAGCTCCATGGCCACCGTGTGCAGCGGCACCCTGGCCCTGATGGACGCCGGTGTGAAGATCAAGGCACCTGTGAGCGGCATCGCCATGGGCATGATCAGCGATGGCAAGCGCCACGCCATCCTCAGCGACATCCTCGGTGACGAGGACTTCCTGGGCGACATGGACTTCAAGATCTGCGGCACCGCCAAGGGCATCACCGCCACCCAGATGGACATGAAGGTGGACGGCCTGCCCTACGAAGTGCTGGCCCAGGCCCTAGAGCAGGCCCGTCAAGGCCGCCTGCACATCCTCGGCGAAATGCTGAAGACCCTCGACACGCCGCGTGCCGACTACAAGGACCACGCACCGCGCATCATCACCATCACCATCCCGAAAGAGAGCATCGGCGCTGTGATCGGACCCGGTGGTCGCGTGATCCAAGAGATCCAGGCCGAGACCGGTGCGCACATCAGCATCGACGAGATCGACGGCATGGGCCATGTGGAGATCATGAGCGAGAACAAGGCCAGCATCGACGCGGCCCTCGCGCGTGTCAACGCCATCGCCAACCCACCACAAGCTGAAGTGGGGGCCACCTACAAAGGCAAGGTGAAGACCATCATGCCCTACGGCGCATTCGTGGAAGTGATGCCTGGCGTGGATGGCCTGCTGCACGTGAGCGAGCTGGAGTGGCGCCGCATCGAGCGCGTGGAGGAAGTGTTGAAGGAAGGCGATGTTATCGAGTTCCAAGTGACCGGCAAGGATCCGCGCAGCGGCAAGTTGAAACTCAGCCGCCGTGTGCTGCTGCCCAAGCCCGAAGGTTATGTGGAGCGCGAGCCCGCCATGGACGGCGAGCGCCGCGACCGTGGTGAGCGTCCCCGCCGGGATGAACGCCCACGCCGGGATGATCGCCCGCGCCGCGATGACCGCCCACGCCGCGAATTCGATGGCGACGGGGGACCAAGCGCCAACTAAGCGATAGATCGACGTAGTGAGAAGCCGCTCCGAAAGGGGCGGCTTCTTTCGTTCCCACCCTTGCCATCCATACCACCTCTTTTCCTCGTAGATGGATGCGCGGACCGCTGGGTCGGTAACCTATGGGGCCCGGATCCCGTTCAACCACCCACTCTTCGCAACACACAAGCGCGCATATGGCAAGGATGAGGCAGTTGAAGATCACCAAGCAGGTGACGAACAGGGATACACCGTCCCTGGACAAATACCTTCAGGAGATCGGGAAAGTGAAGTTGATCACCGCCCAGGAGGAGGTGGAATTGGCGCGCCGCATCAAAGGAGGTGATACCCTCGCTCTGGAGCAGCTCGCAAAAGCCAACCTTCGCTTCGTGGTGTCCGTGGCCAAACAATACCAAGGCCAAGGACTGAGCCTTCCCGATCTGATCAGTGAGGGCAACCTCGGCTTGATCAAAGCAGCTGGGCGGTTCGACGAGACACGTGGTTTCAAGTTCATCAGCTACGCCGTTTGGTGGATCCGGCAACAGATCCTCCAAAGCCTGGCGGAACAAGCCCGTATCGTACGCCTGCCGCTGAACAAGATCGGATCGATAAACAAGATCAACAAGGCCTTCGCGAAGTTGGAACAGGAGCACGAGCGACCGCCAACAGCAGCGGAACTGGCCGAAGTACTGGAGATGACCTTGGAAGAGGTGAAGACCAGCTTGAACAACACCGGCCGCCACCTGAGCATGGACGCACCGTTGCGCGAAGGCGACGACAGTGGAACCATGATGGACGTGATGCACAACAGCGACACGCCCAGTCCGCTGGACAGCCTGATGACCGATAGCCTGCGCAACGAGATCGAACGTTCGTTGAGCGCCCTGGCCGGCCGTGAGAGCGATGTGATCCGGTTGTACTTCGGCCTCAACGGCAACCAGCCGCATACGTTGGAAGAGATCGGGCAGAAGTTCGACCTCACACGCGAACGGGTCCGCCAGATCAAGGAGAAGGCCATCCGCCGGATGAAGCACACCAGCCGCAGCTCGGTCCTGAAAGCATACTTGGGCTGACCGGACACCGATCATCACCGGTAGCCGCAGGCTACGATGACCATACGCGCAGGGCGTAGCCACAAGCTACGCCCTGCTTCGTTCTACCTTCGCGGGCCCATGCCACACCTTATCGCCCCTTCCCTCCTTTCGGCCGACTTCTCCGACCTGAAAAGCGCTGTACGGCTGGTGGATGAAAGTCCAGCCCCTTGGCTGCACCTCGATGTGATGGATGGCGTTTTCGTGCCCAACATCAGCTTCGGACTTCCGGTGATCAAGGCCATCCGCCCGCTCACGAAGAAGGTCTTCGATGTGCATCTGATGATCGTGCATCCGGAGAACTACGTGAACCCCTTCCGCGATGCAGGGGCTGATGTGTTGACCGTACACCTGGAGGCCAGCACGCATCTGCACCGCACGATCCAAGCCATCAAGGCGGCGGGCATGAAAGCCGGCGTGGCCATCAACCCGCATACCTCCGTGAACGCCTTGGAGGAGGTGCTGGCGGACCTCGACCTTGTGTGCCTCATGAGCGTCAATCCCGGTTTCGGTGGTCAGCAATTCATTCAACGGACCTACCAGAAGATCGAAGCACTCGTGGACCTGCGTAAAAAGACCGGTTCGAAGGCCTTGATCGAGATCGATGGTGGTGTGGGCACAGGTAATGTGCACCAGTTGATCCATACCGGAGCGGATGTATTGGTCGCGGGCAACAGTGTCTTCGGTGCGAAGGATCCCGCGCAAGCCATTGTCGAATTGTCCGCCTAGGCCGGACCTACCTTCGTGACCGCGCCTTGACCGGCCACATCGCAGGCATGGCTTCGCCCCTCTTCCCCGACCCCTCGGCGTACGACCGGGAATTCACCTTCAGCCGCATCGGCATGTTGCAACGCCGGATGGTGTGGGGTTACCTGGACCGCATGCTGCAAGCGCCGGGCATGCAAGTGCTCGAACTGAACTGCGGCACCGGGACCGATGCCGTGCATCTGGCACGGAACGGGCATCGTGTGCTGGCCACGGACATCAGCGAGGAGATGTTGAAGGTGGCCCGCGAAAAAGCTCGTCAATTCGGGGTGGAGGACAGGATCACCCACTTACGCTTGGGGTTCGATGACCTCAAGCAACTGGCCACCCCTGCTGTCGATCTTGTGCTGAGCGATTTCGGTGGCTTCAACTGCATCGATGCCGATCACCTGCGCGACCTGGTGGATCCCATCGCCGATGCGCTTAAGGCGCGTGGGCGGTTCATCGCCGTGTTGATGCCCGATCGATGTGTGAGCGAGACGATCTACCACTTCCTCCGGGGCGAGTGGAAGGAAGCCTTCCGCCGAGGCCGGCACGATCCGGTCTGGGCCGGGCTGAGCGGAACAGGGGCAGTGACCTGGTTCCATTCCCCCAAATACTTCCAGGAAACCTTTGGCAGCCGCTTCCGGGTGGTCAATATCCGCCCGATCGGGCTCTTCGTGCCACCGACCCATCTCGAGCATCGCTTCGGTCACCGCCGCGAATTGCTTGAACGCGCTGCACGATGGGACGAACGGTTGAGTAAGTGGGAGTGGACAGCAAGGTACGCAGACCACTACCTGATCGATCTGGAACGAGCACGTTGATAACTGGTGCGGCGTGACCGCTTGATCGTCAGCCTGATCCCGGGTATTTTCGCGCCATGATGCGATCCCTACTCCTATCCTTGGGTCTCGGGCTGGTACTGAACGGTGCCGCACAATCCGTCCCGCACGATCACCGTACGTGTGGTTCACACACCTTCACCGAACGGCACTTACAGCAGCAAGGACTACCGACAGACCTGCTTCATCAATTGCCGACCGTGCAAGCGGTAGAGCGTGGTGGAACGTTGACCATCCCCGTGGTGGTCCACGTGGTGTGGAACACCGCCGCTGAGAATGTTCCCACTGCCATGATCAACGCGATCATCGCTGAGTTGAACGCCGATTTCGGAGGTACGAACAGCGACATCAACCAGGTCCGGCCCACGTTCAATGGTGTAGTGGACAACCCAGGGTTCCAGTTCTGCTTGGCGCAAGTGGCGCCGAACGGTAGCGCTACGACTGGTATCGTGCGCGTACAAACGACCGACACCTGGTTCAACCCCGATACGGAGACAGACAACATGAAGTCCGCACCGACGGGCAGTCCTGCCTGGGATCCATCGCGCTACTTGAACATTTGGATCTGCGACATCACGAGCGGTGCCACCGGTGGAACGATCACGGTAGGGTACGCCTACCTGCCCGTGGGCGGTGTAGTGGGTACCAGCATCGATGGCCTGGTGATCGATTACGACTACGGAACCCAGCCCGGTGCGCGCACGGCCACCCATGAGATCGGTCACTACTTCGGTCTACTCCACACCTTCGATGATGAGGGCGCCTGCGTGAATGCCGATGGTTTCGTTGACACCCCCACCTCCAACAGCCCTACCTTCTCCTGCTCGAACACCAATCTGACCAAGTGCGGCGTGCTCACCCAGTATGAGAACTTCATGGACTACAGCGATTGCACGGTGATGTTCACCGCACAGCAGTCGGCGTACATGACGAGCATCCTGAACAGTGAGCGCGGAGACCTGCTCCTGAACAACGCCTGTTCGGGACCGGTGACCGGTATCTGCATCCCCACCTCGGCGGGAGGAACAACCGATGGAGACTACATCAACCGGGTGGCCTTGGGCACCATCAACAACGCCAATACGGGGGGAATTGCCGGACCGGCCTATACGAACTATAGCGCAACGCTTTCCACCAACCTCACCCGCGGGACCCAATACACGCTCACAGTGCAAGGTGGCACGTTCAACGATGACAACGTAGCCGCCTGGATCGACTACGATCAGGATGAGACCTTTGAGGCAAGCGAGAAACTGGGAGAGACCACCATAACCGCTGCCAACCAAACGGTGACCATCAACTTCACCGTGCCAGCGGGAGCCACCTTGGGGAACACGCGGTTGCGCGTTCGTAACGTGTTCCACAACCAAGGCGAACCGATCCCTACCGATCCTTGCTTCAATTATGCCTTCGGCGAGACCGAGGATTATGGTATCGCCATCCAGAACAGCGGTGGTAGCGGCGGTGTATGTATTCCTACCTCCGCAGGAGGAACCACCGATGGTGATTACATCAACAGGGTGGCTCTGGGTACCTTCAACAATGCGAACTCTGGGGGTGTCGGCGTACCGGCCTATACCGACTTCAGCAGCACGTACTCGACCTCATTGACCCGCGGTACGCAATACACCGTGACCGTGCAGGGAGGCACCTTCAACGACGACAACGTGGCTGCGTGGATAGACTACGATCAGGATGACACCTTCGAAGCCAGCGAGAAACTTGGTGAGGTGGCCATCACCGTGGCCAACCAGACGGTGACCATCACCTTCACGGTACCGGCAGGCGCCACCTTGGGTAGCACTACGCTACGTGTGCGCAACGTATTCCACAACACCGGAGAGCCCGTGCCAACCGACCCTTGCTTCAGTTATTCCTTCGGGGAGACCGAGGATTACGGCATCTCCATCCAGAACAGCGGTGGTAGTGGAGGTGTTTGCATCCCAACCTCGGCGAACGGCACCGCTGATGGGGACTTCATCAACACCGTACTCCTGAACACCCTCATCAACGCTGATTCGGGCGGTGAAACGGAACCCACTTACACGGACTTCAGTAGCACCTTCTCGACGACGCTCGTTCGCAACGGCTACTACGGTATCGTCGTGGAGAGCGGCACCTACACCACCGACAGCTATGCCGTGTGGATCGACTACGACCAGGACGACGTCTTCGAAGCATCCGAGAAACTCGGTCAGTTCTCCACCACGGAGGCCAACGAGAGCCAGTTGAGCAGCTTCGAGGTGCCGGTGAATGCGCCGCTGGGCAACACGACCATGCGCGTCCGAGGTGTCTTCATCGGTGATGGAGAGCCGGCTGATGTGGATCCGTGCTTCAACTATGCGTATGGAGAAACCGAGGACTACGGCATCACCATCGCCGCGGCCCCGAGCATCTACTGCACGCCGGTGAACGTACTCGGACCGGTGGACGGGGACTTCATCGATGATGTGGTGATCGGCAACATCGTGAACCTGAACACAGGCGGTGTAGAAGCACCAGCATACACGGACTATAGCAGCACCCAGAACACCACCGTTGAGCGTGGCAGTGAGTACACGCTGGTGATCGGCTCGGGCGACTACACGCCTGACGTCTATGCTGCGTGGATCGACATGAACCTGAACGGTGTTTTCGAACCTTCTGAAAGCCTTGGACAGTTCACCAACACGGTGGCTGGCGGCTCCGGCGAACTCACCTTCACCGTACCCCAGAGCGCTTCCATTGGCGAGAGTAGGCTGCGTGTACGTGGTCAATTCGTTGCGCAAGGTGAACCGAACCCGATCGACCCCTGTTACGCTTACGCGTACGGAGAGACGGAGGACTACAAGATCTTCATCCAATTCAGCACCAGCGTGACCGAAGCTGCCACTGCCAACGTGAGCGTATGGCCCAATCCGACGACGGGACTGTTGAACGTGGGCCTTGGCCAGGATGGTTCCGCGCTGATCGAGGTGCTCGACATGCAAGGCCGTATGGTCATGAACACCTCCACAACAGGTCAACTCCACCAACTGGATGCATCAGCGCTGGCAGCCGGCACCTACGTGGTCCGTGTGAGCCAAAGCGGTGCTGTCTCCAACAGCCGGATCGAGGTATTGAAGAACTGACGGAACATCCTGAACTGCTTGGAAGACCAACATCCGAAAGGGTGTTGGTCTTCTCTTTTGGAGCGCCCGTCGAGTTGGACATACGGCCCAGCGAATACCCTTCCCGCAGTGGAAACACCAGTAGGAACAGGCTCGTACAGGCACTAGAACCAAGCAGCTCGAGCATGCACAAACGCTATTCGGCATCCCTCTTCTGCCTGGCCTTCGGTGTGATCTCCCACGCACAGTCGACAGGCATCGGTTTCAAAGCAGGGGTACAGGCCAGCACGGCCAAAGCCATCCTGGTACGCACCACACCCATCCCTGGCGGCACGGCAGGTCTTTACGTTCCCTGGGGGATAGCGCCCATGGTGGAGCTACAGCCCGAGGTGCTCGTATCGACCATGGGGGCCCAGTGGATGGAACCGGACGGCGACACCTACACGGAGCGCAGCATCTACATCCAAGTGCCGCTCACGGTGAAGTACTTCTTGAGCAACGGCTTCAACCTGGCCAGTGGATACCAGATCGCCAGACCTGTTTCAGCTCAGGTGAAGGGCACCGAGGGGAACCGATCGACCATTGACCGCTACGAGGCGTTGGATCACGGCTTCGTCGGCGGTTTCGGCATGGACTTCCAACATGGCGTGGACATCAGCTTACGTGCATACAGTGCCATGAGCAGGTTCCACGGTGACGATGATGCCTTATTCGCGAAGCACCGCTCGATCCAACTGACCGTGGGCTACCGCTTCCACCAATTCAGTGGTGTTCCCTCACGCCGACGCTGAGCGGGACCTCGCGGGCTATCTTTGGCCGCGATGAAAGTCGGTCGCACCATCGCCTTGCTCGGAGGAGGACAACTCGGCCGCATGTTCATCGAGAACGCGTTGCGCTATCCGCTGCAGGTGAACGCGATCGATCCAGACCCGAACGCTCCCTGCGCGGCATTGGCCCACCGGTTCCATGTGGGCCGGTTGGATGACATGAAGGCCATCCTGGAGCATGCGCAGGATGCCGATGTGGTAGGCATCGAGATCGAGCATGTGTCGGTGGAAGCTCTCGACCAGCTCAAGGCACAAGGCAAACGGGTGATCCCCGACCCTATCGTACTGCGCATCATCCAGGACAAAGGCCTGCAGAAGCAGTTCTACCTCGATCACGACATTCCTTCAGCGCCATTCGTGCTGCTTGACCATGGTACACAGGCCATGGACCATGCTACGTTGCTGCCGGGCTTCTTGAAATCGCGCACTGGCGGCTACGATGGCAAGGGGGTGATGTCCATCGGTGTCGATACCGAAATACCTGAAGCCTTTTCAGGACCCTGCGTACTGGAACAGCGGGCCGATGTACACGTGGAGCTTGCCGTGATCGTGGTGCGTGATGATCGTGGCCACCAGGTGAGCTACGATCCGGTGGAAATGGTGTTCGATCCGCGTTTCAATCTCGTGGATCACCTGCGTGCACCAGCGCGCTGTGCGGAAGCGATCCTCTTCAAAGCTCGTGAACTTGCCCTGCGCGTGGCCGAAGCGTTCAATGCACCAGGACTTTACGCCGTGGAGATGTTCCTGACCCGATCTGGCGAACTACTTGTGAACGAGACCGCGCCGCGTGCGCACAACAGCGGTCACCATACGATCGAGGCTTGCCATTCATCGCAATTCGACCAACTCCTGCGCGTTTATCTGGGCTGGCCACTGGGCGATACCACACTGCGTGACCATGCGGCCATGATCAACCTGGTGGGTGAAGGTGGCACGGGGCTTCCGCAGTTGATCGGGAGCCACGAGGTCCTCGATCTACCCGCCGCTTTCCCCCACCTTTACGGGAAAGTGGAAACACGCACTGGAAGGAAGATGGGGCATGTGACCGTGCTGGCCAAGGACCATGCTGGATTGGATGCCGCCATCACCCGGGTGAAGGAACATTGCCGCGTGGTACCGCGTGGTGCCACCATCACGAACACGAACCGATCATGATCAGCATCATCATGGGCAGCCGCAGCGACCTGGAGGTCATGCGCGAAGCCGTGGACACAATGACCGAATTCGGCATCCCCTATGAACTCACCGTGGTGAGCGCACACCGCACACCCGACCGGATGTACGCCTTCGCGAAAGGCGCTGCTGACCGCGGCGTGAAGGTGATCATCGCCGGTGCTGGCGGGGCCGCTCACCTGCCGGGCATGGTGGCGTCCTTGACCATCCTACCGGTGATCGGCGTACCGATCCGGTCGCGCAACTCCATCGACGGTTGGGACTCCTTACTTTCCATCGTGCAGATGCCTTCGGGAGTTCCCGTGGCCACGGTGGCCGTGAACGGAGCACGCAACGCCGGGCTGCTCGCCGTGCAGATCATGGCCACAGCCGATGAGAAACTCGCTGAGAAGATGGCGGCCTTCAAGGGTGAGCAGGAGGAGAAGGTGCGCGATGGCATCAGCACCTTGCGCATGCAGTTCCCGAACAAGTTCGATGAAGCATGATCCATGTGGCCGGGAGACCGTACCGGGTCCACATCATCCGGCTGCTGCCGAACGAGGACGTACGCGCTGAACTCGAGCACTGGTGCGCCACCCAAGGTGTGGAGGCGGCGGTGATCACGAGCGCAGTGGGCAGCCTCTCCACGGCTGTGATCCGGTTCGGTGGTCGCTCCGAAGGCACCACCATCTCGGGTGATCTCGAGGTGTGCGCACTTTCCGGGACCTTGTCGCGGTATGGACTGCACGTTCACCTGGCGGTGGCCGATGGGAACGGTGCGATGACGGGTGGCCACCTTTTGAACGGCTGCCTCGTTCGCACCACCTTGGAACTAGCGTTGCAGGAAGTGGGCGGAATCCGCTTGCGGCGCGAAGTGGATCCTCTGACGGGATACCAGGAACTTCTCCCTGAACCCATAGACCCGTAGTTTCAAGGTACGATCTCGAGCACCGTCTTCTGCGGACGGATGAACGGGTAGATCTCGTCCACATCCGCATTGCGTAAGGCGATGCACCCCCATGTCCAATCAATGCCCGCTGTGATCCAATGGTCTTTGCCGTCTGGTACGCCATGGATGCCGATCTCGCCACCGATATCCTTGCCAGCGGGGATCTCCCCTGCAGCCTGGCGAGTCTTGAAGCGCCGCCAACTTTCGGCATTGGGGTAGTCCACCCAGATGAACTTGTGCCATTTGTCGTGCACCCGTTTGCTGCGGAAGGTGAAGCGCCCTTCAGGCGTTCGTCGATCACCTTGGAAAAACTTGTCACCGACCGGTGCTTCGCCCAACACACACCGATAGGTCTTCAGAACACTATCGTTCACCACGACTTGGAAAGTACGTTCGGACTTATCCACGTAGAAGCCGATGTCCTTAGGAGAATGACCTAGGCTATCCAAGATGCGACCCAATGCAACTGTTGGATGCGCTATCGCTATAGCTTGTACCTCGTGATCCTTTGGACTTGGGACTGCCGGCTGACAGGAGATGTAGAGCGGTGCGAGGAGCCCGACGATGATGGTGGTACGAAGCAGCATGATACCGACGGAATGCGGTCCCTGCGTTCCGTAACGCAGTAAAGGCATCGCTGGTACTTGCGGGTCAGCGTGAGCCGAAGGCATAGCCGAACCAAATACGCACATCGGTGCCACGGGCATCGGCGAAATACCGGAAACGGTCCAGGTAATCGCGGTAGGTCGCATTGAAGAGGTTGTTCACCTGCACACCGAAACGCAAGCGGTCCTTGCCCATGGCCCGCCCACCACCGATGGACACATCGCATAGCGCATACGCGGGAGGCGGAGCGGCCAGGTCGATATCCTGAGAGACTCTCCGTTGCTCGAGCACCTGCGTACCACGCACCATGAGCTCCCACGCTTCCCACTTCCCTTTCGCGGTGGTGGTATAACTGAGCTCGACCGTGGCCCGATCAGAAGGCATGAGGAACAGCCAACCACCGGCACCGCGATCGTGGGCCCGAACGGTGTTGAAGCGCAGGTCCAACTTCACGCGCCGTCCGAAACGTGTGCCCACTTGGGCATCGGCACTGTGCAGCACGGCGTCGGTGGCCACGTACTGGAACACCGGAAAGGCGCCGCGGATGGTCAGGCGCGTGCCATCGGGTCGCAGATAGATCATGTCATCGATCCGATCGCTGCGCAGTCCAAGTCGCGCGGTGAGCCTTCCTTCCGCCCAGCTGCCGTCCACCTCCGCCGTGGCACTCAATGAACGTTCACTGTCCAAGGTGGCATCGCCTTGTTCGATCGCGGCGGCACCGTGGTGAAGGCCTTCACTGTACAACTCGCTCACGTGTGGTGGCCGATAGGCTGAACCAACGCCGAAGCGCACCATTGTGCTATCCTTCAGCGACCATGCCATACCCATATGGAACGCGCCATTGGAGAACTCGTGTACCGGCTTGACCAACACATCGTTCGCATCGAACTTGGCCACTTCGAGCTTGGAAGCTTCCACCCGCAGGCCCGCCTCTAACTCGAGCCGCTCCGAAAGGGGCATATGCTCGATCACGAAGGCCCCGATGGTGCCACGCCGATAGTTGGGAATGAGCGGTCGCACGCCTGTACCAGGCACGTTGAGGTTCTGTTGGAGCGCTCCGCTCACACCAACGCGACCATGCACATGCGGGCCGATCCAATGTTTCAGGACCAGATCACCGGAATGTACGCGCAGATCGAGGTCGAGCGCTGGCGTACCACTGCGCCCACCGCGCCGGAGGTCGAATTCCTTGCGATCATCCAGTTGATAGCCATAAGTGGCCACGAATCGGCTGCGTTCAGTGATGGCGTAGCCTACTTCCGCTTTCATCAAGTGGTGCGTCATGGTCTGCTTCGGCACATCGATGGCATAGGTGCGCTCCGCCACATACCACGGCTCGCCGTTCAGGATCGCGGCGCGCAGATCGCTGAGGCTTCCGATGTGTGCGGCTCGCAAAATGCCCAACTGTCGATCGTACCGACTGTAGTATGCCGTGCTCGACCAACGGTGATCGCGGTAACCGAAGCTGGCCGATACACCGGCTTCCTGATCTCCAGTGTTGCTCAGGACATACCGCGCGGCTTCACTGTCACCGAGGTAGCGTCCGCTCCCTTGCACGCGCCATCCGAAGCCACGCCAACTACCCAAGCCGCCCTGCAGTTGTAGACCAGCCGCACCTCCCCTTCCGTTCGCGATACCAACGCCATGGAAAGAGCCGGCGATCGGACCTTCGCGCGGCAAGGGTACCGGCTCGGTGACGATAACACCACCCAACGCATCACTGCCGTACTGGACGCTAGCCGCACCTTTCACCACGGTGATGCGATCGGTGGTGAACGGGTCGAGATTGGGCGCATGCTCACCGCCCCATTGTTGATCCTCCTGCCTCACCCCTTGATTCATGATCACGATGCGGTTCCCGCTCAAGCCATGGATGACCGGTTTGCTCAGCGTTGGTCCACTGTTCAGTAGGGTGACACCGGCCACCTTGCCGATCATGTTCGCGATACCCGCACCGGCGTTCCGCACCATCTCATCAGCCTCGACGGTCTCGTGCGAATGACCCACCTGTTCATCCGGCCGCTTGCTGACCACTTCCATCTCGCGCAGTTCGTGGGCGTGGTGCTCCATCCGGATCACCAACTCTTGTACACGCGGCACACTGACGATGCGCTCGACTGGATCACAGCCCAGGTGTGCGATGCGAATGCTGACTTGACCCGGGCAGAGCCCCTCAAGTCGGAAGCGCCCGTCGATGTCGGCCACTACACCACGATCCGTGCCCACCAAGAGCACCTCAGCGAACTCCAAGGGGGTGCGGTCGTGGTCGTCTATCACGCGCCCTAGGAGCACGTGCGTGCATTCAGGCTGTTGAGCACGAACCATCATTCCCCCTGAAAGGAAGCAGCACGTTGAGAGAAGGAATACGACGACCCAGCGAGACATGTTCAGCTAAAAGGAAAGGCGACCTGGCGAAACGCCACGTCAGTGAATGAACCGATGATCGCGATCCGTTCGGATCTAGATCATACCCGGCGGACCGCGAGCCTGGGAGAGAACGGCAACGCCTGTGACCGAACGTTCGGTGAACGGCAAGAACAACGCGCTGGCCTGTGCGTTCGGATCGGTGATGAGCAATTGCGGCACGACGTCCGGTCCGGGAAGGGCGATGTCACACACCCCGCAAACCTCCGCTAGCGTTGCTTCGGATCCCATTTCCATACCTGGAACATGGGCGTGTTCACATCGGTGGAAGAGATCCCTTGGGACAAGATGGAACGCGAGCGCGAACACCACTAGGACTAGTCGCACCCGGGTATCGATCAACTGTCGCACGCACAAATATACCGGGTGGCTGGTGGTAACCAGGCCCGACAGGCAGAAAGGCGGGCTTCCATTCCTCCTACTTTTGCCTTTAAACCTCCATGAACATGCGCTCGAACCTTACGCTTTTCGCCGCACTGACGCTGCTTGTATCCACCGCATTGCAGGCACAATGGGAGCCGCTGAACGTTGGAGGTACCGGGAATCGCAGTGTCACCACTTTCGGCGGGTCCATCTTCGTCGCAGCCCCGCCCGCCGGAGTGCGAAAGAGCGCCAATGATGGTGCTACATGGACCCTGGCCAACACCGGGCTGCCGATGAGCGGAGCCAACGTGAACGTGCGCTCGATCGGTCGCAGTGCCACGGCATTGTTCTGCGGAACGGAATCCGGGGTGTTCCGCTCCACCGATAATGGAGCGAGCTGGTTGAATGTGAACGGTGCGCTGCCTGCGGCCACCACCACCATCTACTGCGATAAGATCTTCACGTTCGGCACGGCCACCTTCGTGGCATTCACCGGTCAGTTGAGCCAGAACGGCGGGGGGCTGTTCCGCACCTTCGACAATGGCGCTACCTGGCTTCAGGCTTATTCCGGATTGAGCAGTAACATGGTGGTGACCAACATGGCTGAGGTCGGCGGTGTGCTCTACGCCTCCACCAATACGGCCTTGATGAAGTCGGAGGACTTGGGCGGTTCCTGGCAACCCGCTGGCACGACGAACTGGGCAGTGCAATCCGTGCAAGGCGTGAACGGCACCTTGGTGATCCTCGGCGCTTTCGGTGCGCAACGGTCAACGGATAATGGCACCACCTGGTCAGCTACCACGGGTTATCCCACCACCAACTGCCCTGCCGGCAGCGAGCTCATCGTGTTCGATGGCATGCTGTACGCCATCACCAAGACCGGTGCCAACGGCTGTTTCCGCTCTGCTGATAACGGTGCGACATGGACCGCCTATAATGATGGATTGAGCACGCAGAACACCTTCGTTCAAGAAGAGTTCCATGTTTCGTCATCGCATCTCTACATAGCCTGCGCACTTGACTGCTACCGCGTGGAAAGCACCACGACCGACATCCCTTCCCCAGCAGCGCTTGAGCTCCCGACACCTCAACCCACGGTGTTCGTGGACCACTTCAGTGTAGACCTGTCCGCGCTAAGCGGTGCTCATCGTGTGATCATGCTTGACGCTGCAGGACGCGAGGTGGCGCGGCACACTACGTTCGGAGGCCAGTTGAACTGGATAGAGCGAGGCAACTTGGTGGCTGGTCGCTACCATTGCCTGATCCAGGAGGTGAGCACGGGAGTCATCCAACCGATCGGCCAAGTGATCGCTGAGTGATGGCCCCCGGGAAGGTGAGCCACATCGGCGTCTTCACCTCGGGTGGCGACAGCCCAGGGATGAACGCGGCGATCCGGGCGGTGGTGCGTGGTGCCTGTGCACAAGGCCTGCGCGTGACCGGCTTCCTCGGCGGCTACGATGGCTTGGTGAACGGCAACTTCCGGTCCATGGGCCCGCGTGATGTGAGCAACATCATCCAGCGTGGCGGAACGATCCTACGCACCGCACGCAGCAAAGCGTTCATGACCACCGAAGGCCGCTCGATGGCCGCCTCGGTGCTGCATGAGCAAGGCATCGACGGGCTGATCGCGATCGGTGGTGATGGTACCTTCACCGGTGCTGATGTCTTCTTCCAGGAGCACGGCATCCCCAGCGTTGGGCTTCCTGGGACCATCGACAATGACTTGGCCGGAACCGACTGGTCCATCGGCTATGACACAGCGATCAACACAGCCGTGCAAGCCATTGACCGGATCCGCGATACCGCATCGTCGCACGACCGGCTCTTCTTCGTGGAGGTGATGGGCAGGGACTCCGGTGCGATCGCCTTGGATTGCGCCATCGCCGCGGGTGCTGAGTACGTGCTGGTGCCGGAACGCGAAGAACATTTCGAGCAGCTCATCTCCGCCATCCTCGGATCGGACGGAGCGAAGTCATCGAGCATCGTGGTGGTGGCCGAAGGGGAAACGGAGGGCGGTGCCTTCACCATCGCGGACCAGGTGAAGAAGCGGTTGCCGAAGAAGGATATCCGAGTGACCGTACTTGGTCACGTGCAACGCGGTGGATCGCCTACGGTGCATGATCGTGTACTCGCCAGCCGCTTGGGTATCGCCGCGGTGGACGCGATCATGCGCGGCGAACACAATTGCATGATGGGGATGGCACACGGCAAGGTTGTATCCACGCCGTTCCCGCAGGCGATCAAAGGCGTTCGTGATCTGGATCCGGAGTTGTTCCGGGTACTGCGGTTCTTGGCGACCTGATCAAGGCAAAGAGAAAGGGCTCCTGTCTCCAGGAGCCCTTCACCAACTTCGGCGCGTTATTGTCTAACGAGCCTTGTCCGTGCTAGCGGTCTGCCTTCCGCATCGAGCACCAACACCGAATAGACTCCCGTTGCCAATCGTTCGAGGTCCAGCCGCTGCTTCATGGGCGCATCGAAGACCAATGCACCCAAGGCATCGAAGAACCGGAGCGATCTTGCTCCAGGCATCATACAGACCACCGTTACCGATCCGTTGGACGGATTCGGGTACAAGCTGAAGACTTCTGCCGGCGCCAGTTCCATGAGCCCCACCCAGGCGTCGCATGCATCACCGACGCCATTGCCGTTGGCATCATCCTGTGCAGGATTGTACAGCCAGACACAGTTGTCGCAAGCGTCACCTACGCCGTCCAGGTCATAGTCGCTCTGCGCGGGATTGAAGGCTGTGATGCAGTTATCCTCGCACGCGAGCAGATCATCATCATCCACGTCGGCGTTGGGCACGATGCCTGTAGCGCCACCAGCACAGATACCGCAATCATCCATGAAGGCCCCACCACCGAAGTCGCCCGCACAATCGACCTGCGGATAAGCCCCCACGCATTCGCATGCGCTGCTCCACGTGTCGTTGATACTGTTCGGATCACCATCGTCGCACGGAGTCCCCGGCATGGCGTTGCCGTTGGGCACACCAGTGCAGTCGAGTACAACAGGTGTACCCACACAAGCGCATTGTGCTGACCATATATCGTTCACCGTGCCGGGATCAAGATCGTTGCACGGTGTGCCAGGAAGTGCTGTGCCGTTGGCCACACCGAGGCAATCGAACTGCACATCCGTGCCGACACATTCACACTGCGTGTTCCACGTATCGTTCACGGTGGCGCTGTTGGCATCATCGCACGGCGTGCCAGGTTGTGCGGTACCGTTCGGCACACCCGCACAATCCAACCCCACCAGCGTACCGGCACAGGTGCAATTGGCGGTGAGCACATCATTGATGGTGGCTACGTTGCCATCATCACAAGGTGATCCCACCTCACCGGGTGCGTTCGGGCAAGCATCCTGCGCATTGCAGATCCCATCACCATCCGCATCGGGGCTGGGAAGGCCAGCGCACGTGCAGTTGGCTGTCAACCGGTCGTTCACCGTGCAGGGATCGCCATCATCACAGGCGGACCCGATCGTTCCAGTAACGTTCGGACATGCATCCTGGGTATCGCAGATGCCATCGCCGTCGCTGTCCGGCACAGGCGTGCCCGCGCATTGGCAATTGGCGTTCAACACATCGTTGGTCGTGCAGGGGTTGCCATCGTTGCACGCTGAACCCACCTGACCAGGGACGCTGGGGCAGTTGTCCAACACATTGCAAACGCCATCGGCGTCGGTATCGCCACTGGGAGTGCCAGCGCACTGGCAGTTGGCGTTCAGCACATCGTTCACCGTGCAAGGGTCGCCATCGATGCACGGACTTCCGACTTGCCCAGGAGTGTTGGGACAGGAGTCCTGTGCATTGCAGATGCCATCGTTGTCGCTATCGGGCGCAGGTGTTCCAAGACACTGGCAGCTCGAGTTCAAGACATCATTGACGGTGCAGGGATCCCCATCATTGCAGCTGGAGCCGATCTGGCCCGGTGTGTTCGGGCAGTTGTCCTGCGCGTTGCAGATGCCATCGTTGTCGCTATCACCCACCGGTGTTCCGGCACACTGGCAGTTGGCGTTCAGCACATCGTTGGTCGTGCACGCGTTCCCATCGTTGCAGCTAGAGCCGACCAGGCCAGGTGTGTTCGGGCAATTGTCCTGCGCATTGCAGATGCCATCGTTGTCGCTATCACCAGCAGGTGTTCCGGCGCACTGGCAGTTGGCGTTCAGCACATCGTTGGTCGTGCAGGGGTCGCCATCGTTACAGCTCGATCCGATCTGGCCCGGTGTGTTCGGGCAGTTGTCCTGGGCGTTGCAGATGCCATCGTTGTCACTGTCCAGCACCGGTGTTCCCGCGCACTGGCAGTTGGCGTTCAGCACGTCGTTGGTCGTGCACGCGTTCCCATCGTTGCAGCTAGAGCCGACCTGGCCTGGCGTGTTCGGGCAGGTGTCCTGCGCGTTGCAGATGCCATCGTTGTCGTTATCCCCCACAGGTGTTCCGGCGCACTGGCAGTTGGCGTTCAGTACATCGTTGGTCGTGCAGGGGTCGCCATCGTTACAGCTCGATCCGATCTGGCCCGGTGTGTTCGGGCAGTTGTCCTGCGCGTTGCAGATGCCATCGTTGTCGCTATCACCCACGGGTGTTCCGACACACTGGCAATTCGCATTGAGCACATCACCTGTCGTGCATGCGTTGCCATCGTTGCAGCTGGAGCCGACCTGGCCTGGCGTGTTCGGGCAATTGTCCTGCGCATTGCAGATACCATCGTTGTCGTTATCCCCCACAAGTGTTCCGGCACACTGGCAGTTGGCGTTCAGCACATCGTTGGTCGTGCAGGGGTTGCCATCGTTGCAGCTCGACCCGATCTGGCCCGGTGTGTTCGGGCAGTTGTCCTGCGCGTTGCAGATGCCATCGTTGTCGCTATCACCCACGGGTGTTCCGACACACTGGCAATTCGTGTTGAGCACATCACCTGTCGTGCAGGGGTCGCCATCGTTGCAGGTCGATCCGATCTGACCAGCCACGAAAGGGCAGTTGTCCTGGCTGTTGCACACACCATCGCCATCGGTATCGGGCATGGGTGTTCCGGAGCACTGGCAACTGGCATTGAGCACGTCGTTCGTGGTACACGGGTTACCATCATTACACGAGGAGCCTACTTGACCGCTCACGAACGGACAGCTATCCTGACTGTTGCAGACCCCATCACCATCGGTATCCGGCGATGCCGTTCCAACACACTGGCAGCTGGCATTGAGCACGTCATTGGTGGTACACGGGTTCCCATCGTTGCAGGCTGATCCGACCTGACCGCTCACGAACGGACAGGAATCCTGGCTATCGCACACACCATCACCATCAGTATCCGCAGAGGGTGTACCGGCGCATTGGCAGCTGGCATTGAGCACATCATTGGTCGTGCATGGGTTGTTGTCATTGCACGCGGAGCCGATCTCGCCGGTCACGTTCGGGCAATCATCTTGCGCGTTGCAGATGCCATCGCCATCATTATCAGCTGCTGGTGTTCCCGCACACTGGCAGTTCGCCGTGTACAGATCATTGGAGGTGCATGGATCGCCGTCGTTGCACGCGGACCCCACCGTGGCCGTGCCACCGATCACACCGAGGCAATCCGGCGCGGCCGCACCGACCGAGGTGCCTATAGCGCCGAGGGAGAGGTTCTGGTATGAGCCGCTCACGTTGGTCTCCAGCTTGACGGCACGCACCATGTAATCGCGGCCAGCGACGAAGGGAATGGCGGCATCCATGTGGCTCGTTCCGACCACCGGGTTGGTGGTGAGGCGTGTGATGCTGCCGTTCGACTCGAACTGATAGAGGTGATAGCCGGTCACCGTTTCGGCGGAAGCGGTCCACGTGAACGAGGGATGGCCGCCGCTATTGGTGATCGAGAGGTTCGAAGGTGGCGTCACCATCTTCATCCGAAGGGAAGGGTCACCCATCAGGTTGAGGTGCGTCTTCCCGATGGACGATTGCCAGCCTTCGGTGATCGGCTGATACAAGCCCGTGTTGTTCATCGTCTGACGAACGCTGTAGCCGATATTCTCGCCCAACCCCATGTGGTGGAAGTACCACGCAGGAATACCTGCCCAGCAATTCGTGAGGCCATCGCCACGCGCGATGATGGCCCGTAGGAAGTTATTGCGGTTGTCGAAATCGAGGAAGAAGCTGCCCAAGGCCATGTTGAACACACCGCCCATGGTGACCGATGATGCCAATTGCTGCGTCGTGGTTCCACCATCTGTTCCGTTATACGTGACCACACCATTATCCACTGCCTGTAGGCCCCCACCGCAGTGGTAGGTCCACAAATAGCTCTGGTTGTGCACGTAGCTACCGAACGAGCCCAATGCCGGGTTGATGAAGAGGTTGGTGTTGCCGGTGAGCGGCGCAGTGCGCATGCCACTACCAGCGACCGGATTGCCCAACCACTGCAGGTTATCGATCACGATGCCGCGCGCCTGGGGTTCCCATCCCTTCACCTTGTAACTGTGCGCCTTGTTCAAGTAATTGCGCATCAACTCCACCTCGGTGGTGCCAAAGGCGGGCATGTCGTACAAGTCCACGCGACCCACTTGTAGTTCGATGGACGACGGGAAGTCGCTCTGATCGAATTTGCCGTCACCGGGCACGTTCCAGGTGCGCTGGGTGCTAGAGATCGTCACGTTCACCGAGTTGTCCGTCCAATTGCCGTCCATATCGGCGTAGTAACCATCGGTCGGGCGGGCGCCGCGACCATCGTCGTGGCCATCCGGCGTGATGTTCCCGGAGTAGGGCACCGGCACATGGCCCAGTAGATACAGCGCTTTCACGTTGGCCGGATCACTGTTGTAATGGCCTTGCACGATGGCCTTTACGCTCGTGACGGATGCCGTGCGCGACACATCGGAACGCAGCACGTGCCAGCCATCGGCGCGGAGGTCCACCATCAATTGCGCGATCTCGGTGGATAACGGCGTGGCCAACGTGTTATCCACCAGCAGGATCAACTTACCACGATAGTCGACCGGAGCCACGTTGATACCGGTGTTGATGTATCCATTGCCCGTTACACCGCCCGAGACACGCACCACCCGGTACTCGTAGTTGGTGCCAGGTGTGACCGAGTTATCCGTCCAGGAGGTCGCAGATGAGGCTGGTGAGGCGATGGCCGAACCCCAACTGGTGGCGGACTTGAGCTTGCGGTAAACGGTGAACGATGTGGTGCTGCTGATCGGCACCCAGTTCAACGTGATGCTCGGCGTGGAAGGCTGAACGGTGGCCGTAAGGCGCACAGCGGCGCGCTCGGAGATGGTTTGGCCGCTGGCAGCAAAGGCTAGCAGCAAGGCCATTGAGATCAGGAGGGAACGCACCATGGTCATGGCAGAAGTTGGTTGACCGGCCGCTCCGGAGATCCCACCCTTGACGAGGTCCTTGAGCAAGGCAGTGCTACGCAGGACGGGGAGAGAAAGCCGACACGACCGACCCTTCTAGCGTGTTGCAAGGCCGTCGGGTTACGTAGGGGTGCAACGCCAAGCTGAACGTGCGACTTCGATGCATTCGTATCGCCCTGTTCTTCAGCCCCATAGCACTGCCCCAACAGAGAGTAGGAACCACTGATCGACTTGAATGCCCGACCGGGTTCGTCTACTGCTCGGCTTACCCGGAATGAACAAATGATCGTGGAATGTTCCTGCACCAGCTTCTTGCGTCTTTAAAAAGGACGCCCAAAATAGCCCCAGCGCCACGAAGAGGAAGGCGATCGTTGATAACCTATGCCTTCTGAACAGCCCGTCTTTCCTCACATTTTTCGGTGAACAGCACTTGCTGCTCGACGAAATGAACAGCGCCCTTCGAGGCCTAACCGAAGAAAGAGTTTTCAACGAACGACGAATGTGTCATTATTGTCGACGAATGAAGATATTTTTGCGAGGACCGCTTATTTTTCCAAGTTCACGATGTGGTGCAGTGTCGGCAACCTTTTGGAGTTCTTCAGCGTTAGAAACGGTCGCTTGAAAGCGCACTTTTCCACGATCCATTAACAGGGTGCCGTAGGCGGGTTACATTGTATGGCCACCGCACCTGAACGACTTTGAGACGAACATGAGCAGCGAGAACAGCATCCGCACCATCAACGACCTTTTCGACCGAAGCCTCAGCCGTAGTTCTTCAGCACCGGCACTCCTCCACGGGCAGGACCATTACAGCATGGCCGACCTGGATAGCCGTGCGCGCAGGTTGGCGAAACTTCTGATGCAAGAAGGTGCAGGTCCGGACCGGATCATAGCCCTGTGCCTGGATCGTTCCCCTGAGCTGATCATCTCTGTACTAGCCACACTCCGTGCAGGTGCCGCGTACGCCCCCATCGACCCCACCTACCCCGCCGAGCGCATCGCCGGCATGTTGGAGGATGCCAAGCCTCCGGTTGTAATAACCAGCAAAGCGCACCAGCACCTGTTCAAGGGCACGGCAGCCAAAGTGCTCTTGATCGAGGACATCGACCTCACAAACGGACCTTCCTTCGAAGGGGCCTCTCCAGCTTCGGCCGAGGACCTGCTCTACGTGCTCTTCACCAGCGGCAGCACCGGCCGGCCCAAGGGTGTCGCCATGCACCATGCGCCACTCACCAATCTGATCCAATGGCAATTGCGGACCTCGGTACTGAAGGAAGGCGATCGGACGCTGCAGTTCGCGCCCATCAGCTTCGACGTCAGCTTCCAGGAGATCTTCACCACGTTCGCCCAAGGCGGCACACTGGTGCTGATCACCGATGAGGATCGGCTCAACAGCACCCAACTCCTGCGCAAGATCATCGCGCAGAAGATCAACCGCATCATCGTGCCCTTCGTGGCCTTGCAATACCTGGCCGAGGCCGTGGAGCGCACCGGCGAAGTGCCTTCTTCATTGAAAGAGGTCTTCACCAGCGGCGAGCAACTGAAGATCACGCCCGCCATCGCCAATCTCTTCAAGCAGCTGCCCGGATGCCGCTTCTGCAACCAGTACGGACCCACCGAAGGGCACGTTGTGAGCGAGCTCGAGCTGAAGGGCGATCCGAGCACCTGGCCTTCACTTCCGAACATCGGAAGCGCCATCGATCACGTGAAGCTTTACGTGCTCGATGAGCAAATGAAGACGGTGCCGCAAGGCGAAGAAGGCGAACTCTACCTCGGTGGTGCTTGCGTGGCCAAGGGCTACATCGGTCGCGATGACCTCACGGCCGAACGTTTCCTCGCGGATCCGTTCATTCCCGGTGGTCGGCTGTACAAGACTGGCGACCGCGCCGCTGAACTATCGAACGGCGAGATCGATTACAAGGGCCGCATCGATGGCCAGGTGAAGGTGCGCGGATACCGCATCGAGCTGGGTGAAGTGGAAGTGGCCATGGAGAAGCATCCCGCGGTGGAGCAAGCCGTGGCCAATGTGCGCGAAGACCGTCCAGGATTGAAGCGCCTGATCGGGTACTACGTAGCGAAAAGCGAACTGAGCACCAACGACCTGCGCAAGCACCTCGCCTCCCTCCTGCCCGACTACATGCAGCCTTCCGCCTTTGTAGCCGTGAAGGAACTAGCGCGCACGCCGAGCGGCAAGATCGATCGTAAGGCACTGCCTGCGCCAGATGTGAAACGGCCGGACCTGGATGTAGCCTACGCCGCTCCTTCGACCAGCGCCCAAAAGACCCTTGCCAATGTGTGGGCCGATCTGCTCGGAATCGACCGCGTCGGCGTTGATGACAATTTCTTCGATCTGGGTGGCAACTCGCTGCTGAGCATCCAAGCGGTGGCACAGTTGGAAGGCCACGGCCTGAAACTGCCGATCGTGAAGCTCTATCAGCACCCGACCGTGCGCGCTTGTGCCGCATACCTGGAAGGAGATGCAGGCGCCATCGCTCCATCGGAGATGGCAAAGGCTCGCAAAGCCGCCGCAGGTGGTTCCAAAAAGGGTGACGTCGCCATCATCGGCATGAGCGGTCGTTTCCCGGGTGCGGAGAATGTGGAGCAGCTGTGGAAGAACCTGCTCGACAAAAAGAACAGCATCAGCACATGGACCGCGGACGAGCTCGACCCTAGCATCCCTGCGGAACTGCGCAACGACCCCGACTATGTGAAGGCCCGCGGTGTGATCACCGATGCGGACAAGTTCGACCATGCCTTCTTCGGCGTGAACCCCAAGGTGGCCGCGCTGATGGATCCGCAACAACGCGTATTCCTGGAGACGGCATGGGCCGCGCTGGAGGATGCCGCGTACGACCCCGCACAGTTCGCCGGGCTCATCGGCGTGTACGCCGGCATGGGCAACAACACCTACTTCACACGCAACGTCATCGGTCATCCCGAGCTCATCGAGCAGGTCGGCGACTTCGCGGTGATGACCGCCAACGAGAAGGACTACATCGCCACACGTCTCGCCTTCGAGTTCGATCTGCGCGGACCGGCGTTGAGCATCCATACCGCATGCAGCACGTCGCTCGTCGCGATCGCACAGGCGTTCAAGGCGCTGCGTGATGGGGAATGTGACATGGCACTCGCGGGTGGCATCGCCATCACCGCCCCGATCAACAGCGGCATTGTGTACAACGAAGGCGGCATGTACAGCCCCGACGGCAGCACGCGCACGTTCGATGCCAACGGCAAAGGCACGAGCTTCAGCGATGGGACGGGCATCATCGTGCTGAAGCGCCTGGAAGATGCCATCCGTGACAACGACCAGATCTACGCCACCATCAAAGGCGCGGCGCTGAACAACGACGGAAGCGAAAAGGCCAGCTTCACTGCACCCAGCGTGCGCGGGCAAGCGGAGGTGATCGCCATGGCACAGGCCGATGCCGGTGTGAGCCCTAACGAGATCACCTATGTGGAAACACACGGCACCGCCACCCCGCTCGGTGATCCGATAGAGGTGGAGGCATTGACACTCGCGTTCCGATCAGATGATCAGAAGATCAGCGGATCAGAAAATTCGAAGCATTGCGTCATCGGGTCGATCAAGAGCAATATTGGTCATCTGACCCCTGCTGCAGGAGCTGCGGGAGTGATCAAGACCGCCCTTGCGCTACGGGAGGAAGTGATCCCTTCCAACGTGGGCTTCGAGACGCCGAACCCGGCCATCGACTTCGCGAATAGCCCGTTCCGCGTGGCCAACGAGAACATCGCTTGGCCGCGAACTGGAATACCGCGCATCGCAGGCGTCTCCTCCTTCGGTGTGGGCGGAACGAACGCGCACGTGATCCTCGCGGAACCGCCGGTGGCCAAGGCTTCCAGCGCTTCCCGCATCAAACAGCTCTTCTTGCTCAGTGCGAAGAGCAAGACCAGCCTCGATGCCATGACGGACAACCTCCGCAACTGGCTCGATGCGCATCCGAAGTCTTCCTTGGCCGATGCGGCCTACACGCTGCAAGTCGGACGTCGACACTTCAAGCACCGCCGCTTGATCGTGGGTGGAAGTCATGGCGAGTTGATGGAAGCGATCTCCAACAGGGATGCCGCAGCGATCGGTACGCGCGAGCTGCACGAGGCCGCTCCCGGTGTGGTGTTCATGTTCCCCGGACAAGGTTCGCAGTACGTGAACATGGGTCGGGATCTCTGCGAGAGCGAACCCGTCTTCAAACAACACTTCGATCAGTGCTGTGACCTGTTCAGCAAGGAATTCGGGACTTCACTGCGCGACATCATCTTCCCGAACCCCGGTGAAGAAGAGAAGGCCGCAGAACAACTGAAACAGACCATCTACACACAGGCTTCGTTGTTCACCATGCACTACAGCCTCGCCAAGCTGTGGATGCATTGGGGAATCACGCCGGACGCGATGATGGGCCACAGCATCGGTGAGTTCGCTGCCGCCTGCCTAGCCGGTGTGTTCTCCCTGGAGGACGCCGTGAAACTGGTGGCGAACCGCGGACGCATGATGCAGGAACTGCCCGGGGGCAGCATGCTCAGCGTGCGTGCGGCGGAAGAGGATGTGGTGAAGAAACTCCCTACCGGATGCAGTATAGCCGCGAACAACGGTCCGCAGTTGTGCGTGGCCAGTGGTCCGCATGAGGCGATCGCGAAACTGCAGGCGGAGCTGGAGAAGGACGGTATCACCTGCAAGTTGCTCGTGACCAGCCATGCTTTCCATAGCCCGATGATGGACGCGATCGTGGCGCCATACAAGAAGGTGGTAGAAAGCGTGAAGTTGAACGCGCCGCGCATCCCGATCATCAGCACAGTGACGGCCGAGTGGTTGAAGGATGAAGAGGCCGTTTCTCCGAAGTACTGGAGCGACCACTTGCGCGCCACCGTGCGTTTCGCGCAAGCAGTGAAATTCACATGGAGCGATGTCGATCGCGTGATGCTCGAAGTGGGCCCTCGCACGACCGCAACTACGCTCGCCCGCCAACAAAGCAGCGACAGTAAGAAACAAGCGGCGGTGCCTTCACTGGGCGATTCCGCAGGCAACGGCAACGAACTGGCGCAACTCCTCAAAGCCGTCGGTGGCTTGTGGCAGAGCGGCGTGCTGATCGACTGGAGCAAATTCTACGAGCGCGAAGAACGTCGTCGCATCTCGATGCCGACCTACGCCTTCGAGCGCATCCGTCACTGGGTGGATCCTGTGGCGATGGTGGCTGATGGAGGTCGTGCGATCGCAAGCACCACGATCGAAGCACCGGTGCCGAACAACGGCGATGCGAACCTCAGTCCGAAGGAATCACTGATCGCACAGATCAAACACCTGTTGGAAGAAAGTTCCGGCCTGGAACTCGCCGATGCGAGTCCGGAAGAGACCTTCCTGGAGATGGGCCTCGACTCGCTCTTCCTCACGCAGGTAGCGACATCACTGAGCAAGAAGTTCGGCGTAAAGATCTCGTTCCGTCAGTTGAACGAGGAGGTCCCGAACCTTGATAAACTGGCGGACTACATCCTGCCGCATTGGAATGGTGGCGCAGCGGCTGTTGGGGTCGACCATGGTCGACCCGCTGCTGCCGCAATGCCAACGGTGAACGCCCTGGAAGATGCTCCCGAACTGAAGAAAGTCTTCGGTGCCCAGGCGCGTATCGTGAAGGAGAAGGTGGACGACATGACGCCGCAGCAGCGCGCGTGGTTCGATGCCTTCGTGAAGCGCTATGTGGCCAAGACCGCGAAGAGCAAGGCTTTCACGCAGGAGAATCGCAAGCCGATGGCGGACCCGCGGGTGGTCACCGGCTTCAAGCCGCAGACGAAGGAGCTGATCTACCAGGTGGTGGTGGACAAGAGCAACGGTTGCCACCTGTGGGACATCGACGGCAACGAGTACGTGGACATCCTCAGCGGTTTCGGTTCTTCGATGTTCGGCTACATGCCTGACTTCATCAAAGAGGCCTGCCACAAGCAGATCGACACCAGCGTGGAGATCGGTCCGATGCATCCGCTCGCCGCCGAAGTTTCGAAACTCCTTTGCGAACTCACTGGCGCCGAACGTGCCGCGGTGTGCAACACAGGATCCGAAGCGGTGCTCGGCGCCATGCGCATGGCCCGAACGGTGACCGGTCGCAGTTTGATCATCTCGTTCAGCGGATCCTACCACGGCATCAATGATGAGGTGATCATCCGCGGCAGCAAGAGCAAGAAGAGCTACCCTGGCGCGCCCGGCATCATGCCCGAGGCCGTGCAGAACATGCTCGTCCTGGACTACGGCACGCCCGAGAGCCTCGAGATCATCAAGCAGCGTTGTCACGAGGCAGCAGCCGTGCTTGTTGAACCAGTGCAGAGCCGCCGCATGGAATTCCGTCCGGTCGACTTCCTCCGTGAGGTGCGCCGCATCACCCAGGAGAACGGCACCGCGCTGATCTTCGATGAGGTGATCACCGGCTTCCGCACGCACCCCAACGGTACGCAGGCGCTCTTCGGCATCCAGGCGGATATCGGCACCTACGGCAAGGTGATCGGTGGTGGAATGCCCGTGGGCGCCATGATCGGCAAGAGCGAATGGATGGATGCCCTCGATGGTGGCCACTGGCAGTTCGGTGACGAAAGCGTGCCGCCAGCAGGTGTGACCTACTTCGCGGGGACCTTCGTGCGCCATCCGCTCACCATGGCGGCGATGAAAGCTTCACTGCTGTACATGAAGAACGAGGGACCTGCTTTGCAGGAACGCCTCAACACCGTTACCGAGGACATGGTGGCCCGCGTGAACGGCCTCTTCGACAAGTACCAGCTCCCCTACCGCTGGGTGAACTTCGGCAGTGCCTTCAAGACCAAGTATGATGAGAGCGTGAACTACACCGAGCTCTTCTTCATGCTGATGCGCTACCACGGTGTACACGTGCTGGACTTCCCGCACTTCATCACGACGGCGCATAGCACGGCGGACATCGAGTTCATCATCAACACCGTGGAGAAGACCTGCAAGGAGTTGCGCGAAAGCGGCTTCATGCCAGAGCGGACCTATCCGATCCCTTACGTGAACAGCGTATTGAACGGCCACGTGCGCAAGCTGAGCGAGCGCGTGATCAGTGCGATGGAACCTCCTGTGCCCGGTGCACGTATCGGACGCACAACGAAGGGCGAGCCTGCCTGGTTCGTACCCGACCCGAAACGTGCAGGCAAGTACCTGATGGTGGTGAACGACGAGAACTGAGCAGCGAAAGACAAGACCGGAACATCGATCATGGAGAAATTCATCCAAGAACCCCGCTATATCCCCGTCGACTTCGATCCCTTCGGACCGAACGAGATCCTGCAGACGATCCCCACCACGGAGGCGCAGCAGGAAGTGATGCTCGCCGCGGGGATGAGCAAGGAGGCCTCATGTGCGTACATCGAGAGCGTCTCGCTCGAGTTGAAGGGTACCCTCGAACACGCAGCGATCCTCAAGGCCGTGGATCAACTGGTGCAACGCCACGGTTCGTTGCGCAGCACCTTGAGCGCGACCGGCACACGCATGATGATCTGGGCTCACCAGCCCGTGACGATCCCCGTGGTCGACCTGAGCGGTCATTCACCCGAAGCGCGGTCGAAGGCGCTCGCTGCCTTGTCCGAAAAGGACATGACCACGGAGTTCGACCTGATCAACGGGCCCCTGTTCCGTGCACAGCTCATCCGGCTGGGTGCTAACGAACACCATTTGCGGCTGACCGCACACCACGCGGTTTGCGACGGCTGGAGCCTTGGCATCATGATGGCCGAGATCAGTTCACTGTATACCGCGAACCTCACCGGCGAAGCCGCCAAACTGCCGGAACCAGTAGCGTTCAGCGACTATGCCTTGGCCACCTTCGACTTCGCACGCAGTGCAGAACATGCCACGGTGGAGGAGTACTGGGGAGATGTGTTCAAAGGGCCGGTGGCACAACTGGACCTCCCGACCGACCATACCCGTCCACGTCAGAAGACCTATGCGGGCAACCGCCTGGATCTGGACATGGAACCACAGCTGGTGTCCGACCTACGTGCGATGGCCACGCGGAACGGGGCCAGCTTCGTGACCACCCTGCTCACGTCCTTCGAACTGTTGATCCACAAACTCACCGGCGAACAGGATATGGTCGTTGGTCTACCTGCGGCCGGTCAGAGCGACTTCGGCATGAAGCACCTCGTGGGGCATTGTGTGAACCTGCTCGCCCTGCGCAGCTGGATCGACGAAGAAAGGCCCTTCGTGGATCATCTGAAACAGCGCCGCACCGCGGTGTTGGATGCCTTCGACAACCAGAAGTACACCTTCGGTACCCTGCTGAAGAAATTGAACCTGCCGCGGATCCCGGGTCGTGTGCCCTTGGTGCCGGTGGTGTTCAACATCGACATGAACATGGACGATGGTGTGGCCTTCCAAGGGCTGCAGCATCGCTTCATCAGCAATGCCCGGCGCTACGAGAACTTCGAACTGTTCCTCAACGCCACGGGCAGCGACGATCGCTTGACCTTGGAGTGGAGCTACAACGCCGACCTGTTCGACGAGCAAACGGTGCGGGAATGGATGGATGAGTTCACCGCGCTGATCCGACGCATCATCAGCCGTCCCGAAGCGCGTATCGGCGATCTGGTGAGCGCAACGGACCTGAGCGTGGCGGGTATCGCACCACCGCTGGAATGGAGCGGAGCGGCCGTCTCCTATCCTCGGAACAAGAGCATCTCGCAGCTCTTCGATGAGGTCTCGCAGCAGAACGGCGATCGCGTGGCCTTGGTGCAGGGAAGCACACAAGTGACCTATGCCCAGTTGCGCAACAAGGTGAACAATGCCACCGCCGCACTGATCGATGCTGGTGTTCGTCCTGGCGACCTCGTCGGCTTGTGCGCCGAACGGAACGTGACCCTGATGGTCGCCCATCTGGCCATCCTGCGTGCTGGAGCCTGTTATGTGCCGATCGATCAGACCTATCCGGAGGATCGCATCCGCTTCATCATCGAGGACACCAAGTTCAAGGTGCTGGTGACGGATCCGTCCTCGGCCAATGTGCTTCCTGCGCACCAAGCGCGCACGGTGGTCTTGGATCCGCCCTTGCTGGACAAAGCGAACGCCCCGTCCATCGCCCCACTGGACAAACCGGAGAACCCGGCGTACATCATGTACACCTCCGGTTCCACCGGCAAACCCAAAGGTGTGGTGGTGCCTCAGCGGAGCATCGTTCGTTTGGTGCGCAACCAGAATTACGTGCAGCTTGGCACTGAAACAGTAATGCCACAGTTGTCGAACGTCTCGTTCGATGCGTCGACCTACGAGATCTACGGTGCGCTGTTGAATGGCGGCAAGCTTGTGCTCCTGCAGCAGGCCAAACCCAGCATGCGCGACATCACCGATGCGATCGAGCGCAACGGGGTGAACACCATGTTCATCACCACGGGGCTCTTCAACCTGTTGGTGGACGAGCAACTCGACCGCCTGAAAGGACTCAAGAGCATCCTCACCGGTGGTGAAGCGATGTCGGTACCACACATCACCAAGGCGTTCCGCGCACTGGGTCCCGGTGTGCTGAGCAACATCTACGGCCCCACGGAGAATACCACGTACTCGTGCGCCCACCGCATCGATTCGGAAGGCGACATCGGACGAGCCGTTCCCATCGGCAAAGCGATCAACAACACCTTCCTCTACGTGCTCGACGAGCAGCTGAAGCCGGTGGGTGTTGGCGTAAAAGGCGAACTCTACACCGGAGGCGATGGCGTGGCCCTGGGCTACTGGCAACGACCCGACCTGACCGCCGAGCGTTTCCTGCCCGACCCCTTCCTGGGTGGCGAGGCCCGCATGTACCGGACCGGCGATCTCGTGCGCTGGAACACCAACGGAAGCATCGAATTCCTTGGACGTGCGGATGACCAAGTGAAGGTGCGCGGCTTCCGGATCGAACTGGGCGAGATCGAGAACGCCATCAGTGACATACCCGGCGTGCGCGACCGTGTCGTGATGGCCCGCAAGGACATGCCGGGTGATCACCAGCTCGTGTCCTACATCGTGCCAGCCGACTTCGACCCCGAAAACGACAAGAAGCGGAACGATGCATTGATCGCGACCGTGCGGAAGTCATTGGAAGATCGACTGCCGGCGTACATGCTCCCATCCTTCCATGTGGTGCTACGCGAACTGCCGCTGAACGCCAATGGCAAAGTGGACAAGAAACGCCTGCCGATGCCGGACCTGCGTGCCGTGCAGATGACGGTGGAGCATGTGGCCCCGCGGAACGCGACGGAAAAGAAGCTCGCAGCCATTTGGACCAAGGTGCTCGGCGTGGAGGATATCGGTATCTACGAGAGCTTCTTCGACCTCGGTGGCCACTCGATCCTCGGAATCCAGATGCTCACGCAGATCGAACAGCAGTTCGGTCGCACCTATGGCCTTAACCTCTTGTTCCGTTCACCTACCATCGCCGAACTGGCCGTGGAGTTGAGCGGCGAGCAGGTTGACAACGTGGCTGCGGAACTGAAGAACGTGACCCCGATCAAGCGTGAGGGCAACCGCGTGCCGCTGTTCTGTGTGCATGGCGATGAAGCGAACCACTTGCTGCCCCGTTACCTGAGCAACGACCAGCCGTTCTACGGAACCGTACACCAAGGAGAAGATGGCATGCCCATGCGCTTCACCTCGGTGGAAGCGATCGCCACGCATTACATCGAGGAGCTCCAGCGACTGGTGCCGCAAGGCCCCTATAACATCTGTGGGTATTCCTTCGGCGGCCTGGTGGCTTTCGAAGTGGCCCGACAATTGCGCCAGCAAGGCCACGAGGTCCCCTTGGTGATCATGCTGGACAGCTATGCCCCCGAACCGTTCGCGCATGTAATGCAGGAAGAGCGCAAGTTCTACGAGCCGGTGAAGAAGACGGTGATGCGGGCGTTGATCAACTCGATCCATGGCGCAGGCAAGGTGCTACCCATGAAACTGCGCAACTTCAACATCATCGATACCTACGATCGTGCGACGCCCGAATACAAGGCTGCGCCGTACGATGGTGATGTGGCCGTGATAAAGGCGGTGGGTTCGCCCGGCCCGCCTGACATGGGTTGGCGCAAGCATGTACGTGGCAACCTGATCCTGCGCAACATCGAAGGCGATCACTACAACATCATCAAGGAACCGCTGGTGGCGGATCTGGCCAAGGTGATGGAAGGTATCATCGTTCGCAAGGAGACCGCGGCCCTCGGTGTGGTGTGATGGCATCGCGCCCGCTCGTGATCCATTGCAGCGGACCTGACCGCCGTGATGTGCTGCGCGCTGAACCGCCGGCGCTCACACCAGGTGCGTGCTTCGTACACTTCGCGGAACTCTCCGAACTACGACAACGGATGAGTCATCTGGAAGATCTGCTCGACGAACAAGAACTGGCACGCGCGGAGCGTTTCAAGTTCGAGGTGGACCGCGAGCGTTTCGTCCTCGGCCATGGTTGGATGCGCGAACTGTTGGGGCACTACCTCGGCATACCGCCCCAGGAGATCGCGGCCCAACGCGGCCGGTTCGGGAAACCCTTCCTGCCCGATGGGCACTTCAGCTTCAACTTGAGCGATACCAAGGATGCGGTGGTACTGGCCGTGGCCCTTGACATGGAACTGGGCGTGGACGTGGAGACGGTGGACCGGCGGGTGGACCATAGGTCGGTGAGTATGCATTATTTCACGCCGGAAGAACAGGATCATATCGCACGCAGCGATGATGCGAAACGCACGTTCCTCGAACTGTGGACCCGGAAAGAAGCCGTATTGAAGGCCAGCGGTGTCGGCATCATGGACGATCTGCGGAGCTTGCGCGTGGATCAGGCTGTGAACAAGCTGAGCATCGGACATCCTGAATTCGTCGCGTTGGCGGATGCTGAGTACCATGTGCGCACTTGGCGTATTGGGCAGGCTCATTTGATCAGCCTTGCAACACCGGCGCCCATGGAACATGTGCTGATCTTCGGAGCGTGAGCTTAGAGCGCATCTCAAAAAAGCCCTTCGGGCTACGCTCGGCTCTTTCACGCCCATGCGTCGTTGTCGAAGACCTCACAGAGCACCCGACTATGTTCGGTTTCGACGCCTCGCCTGAGCGCGAAATACCTCTCGCTCGCTGCCAAAAGCTCTTTTGAGATGCGCTCTAACCCTCTTCGCCCCAGAAGCGAGGATGGAAGTTGAGCAGGTAAAGGCGCTTGCCAGCCCGGGTGATGGCTGTGTACAGCCAACGCACGTACTCCTTGTCGATCATCTCCTCGGTCACATAGCCCTGGTCCACGAATACGGTGTTCCACTGACCACCCTGCGCCTTGTGGGCGGTGACCGCATAAGCGTACTTCACCTGCAACGCCTGTGCATGACCATCCTCTCGCAGTCGTTTCATGCGCGCGGCTTTCGTGGTCTCGGTGTAGCTGTTGAAGATGGCCTCGCGCAGTAGCTTCAGGCGCGGCATGGGCAGCGCGGGCGCATCGATGGAGAGCACGTCGAGCATCACCTTCACGTCCAACTCGCGCTCCTCCACTCCGTTCCACCACAGCGCGGTGATGTCGGCGAACCGGAGGCCGTGCTTCTCTTCCACCCCGTGCACCCGACTCACCACGAACTGCTCACCGTTCGCGATCAACTCCGCTTTGCCGTTCTGTCCGGCCCAGAAATAGTTGTTCTTCACCACCATCAATCGGTCGCCGGAGCAGATCTCCTCTTCGAAGCCGTGTATGCGGGCGCGCACCTGCTGACTGTATTGGAACGCGCGCTTGTTGCTGCGGCAGATGAGGCAGACCTCCTCATCACCATCCTGGGAATACGCGGTCTCCAAGGCATCCTGTAAGTCGTAGCCATCGGTGCGGATAACATCGTCGAACCCGGACTGGAACACGATGCGTGGCTCCTCCTCGCCTAGGATGGTGCGTAAGGCGGTGGCGTTGGTGAGGATGCCTGAACCGGCCGCTTGACGCACCACATCGGTGAGTTCCACCATGCCGGCCACCACCCCGAAGGCCTGCAGTTCCTTCGGTTCCAAGGCGGGGCTGTGATCACTGCCCACGGGCGGCAGCTGTGCCGGATCACCGATCAGCAGCACGCGTGTGCCCGGAGCTGAGAAGATGTGCTCGAACAGGTCCTGTAATAGATCACGACCGCCGAACGGGCCATCGCCACCGCCGTGACGACCGATCATGGAGGCTTCGTCCACGATGAACAAGGCCCCGCTATCGCGATGCGGCGCCACTTGCATGCCGAAGATGCCCTCGTCCTCGTTCGCCGACCGATAGATCCTGCGGTGGATGGTGGATGCCGGACGACCGGCATAGGCTGAAAGTACCTTGGCCGCGCGGCCGGTGGGAGCGAGCAAGACCACCGGTCTGCGTTCCGCCGACAGCACCTTGACGAGGGCGCCCACCAAGGTGGTCTTCCCTGTTCCTGCATAGCCCTTCAGTACCAATGCGGTGCGCTCCTTGGTGGTGCCGAGCAAACGCTCCAAGGCCATGGATGCGCGTTCCTGGCCCGCTGTGGGTGCGTGCCCTAGCGCTTCCAACAGGCGCACGCCAAGGGAGTGCGCTCGGGCGTCAGCTTGCATGCCCGCACAGCGTCCGCCTCGACCTGGCCGTCCACTTCATGGGGTGAAGGTAGAACGCTGCACCACCATGGCGAGCGCGGTACAGCCTATGCGGTATTGCGCCGCGAACAGGGACTTTCCGACCTAGTGCCTCACTAGTTCCGTGCTGCCTACTTTTGGGCGCGAGCAAGTGCGATGAAACGACTCTTCTTCAATGTGGTGGCGGTCTTCCTGATGCTGGCGGGCGGTTCGCTGCTGGTCATCGGTTTCATGGAAGGTCAGGAGTGGAGCATGATGCTCGGCGCCGGATTGGCATTGCTCGCAGGCTTGGTGGCCCTGTTGATGCAATACGGCTACTTCGGTCAACGCATGGGCACACTACTCGGCATCGTCTTCGCTACAACAGCCCTGCTCCTCGCTTATCGGAACTACCAGGTGCGGCAAGAGGCCTCCCCCGTGCAGCAATCCACACCCTTGAACGACACCACCGCCCATGGCCATTGAGGGAGCCCGAACCGGCGCCTACCGCGCCAAGGATTACCGGGCGGACGATGAGCGCCGGTACCATGTGGGCATCGTGGTCGGACCCGAGCTTTCGGCTTGGGTAGTACGCGATACGCTGAATAGCAGCGTGGCCGCCTTAGCGTGGGCCCCCGAAGGAAAGGCGCTAGACCACGCCGATCTTCCGCGTCAGCCGCGCTCGGTCACCTTCGTTGCCTTGCCGGAATGGAGCACCTTGGTACCCGATGGTGCGCTGGCGCCGGGCACTGCGGTGGATCACCTGGCCTTGGTACACGGCAAATTGCCCTCCCAATTAGTGCGCGAGGAGCCTGTGCAACCCTTGGGCGCACAATGCCTCTATGTGAACGGATCCATCCATGAGCGCGCAGTGCTGGACCGCTACCCCATCGCGCGCAGCCTTCCCTTGCAGGCTGTTCTTGTTCACGGTACTCGAACCCGATCCATGCAAGGTCCAACGCTGCTGATGCACCGCGGCGGTGAACGGTTGGATATCGCCATCGCCGACAAGGGAGACCTACTTCTCAGTTCATCGTACCCAGCCCGCACCGCGGAAGATGTGCTCTACTTCTGCCTGATGGCCGCCGAGCGTGTCGGGTGTGACCCTGTGCAACTCGCGGTCCGTGTTGGTGGCACACATCTTTCCACGAACGACCGCGACCTGTTGATCCGCTACTTCGCCGATGCGGCATCGGCTATCCCAGCCTCACTCGCGGAGCCGATTCCTTCAGGGGTGGAAACGGACCGTTGGTTGGCGGCCTTCGACCAGTTCGCATGCGTATCGTAGGCGGCAAGTACCGGAACCGCAGGCTTCATCCGCCCCAGGAGATGGAAGCCCGACCCACTACCGACTTCGCGAAGGAAGGGTTGTTCAATGTGTTGCAGCATAGTATTCCACTGGAAGGCATCCGCGTGCTCGACCTCTTCGCCGGTACAGGCAACATCTCCTTGGAGTTCCTTTCGCGTGGCGCCGTGGAGGCGATCTCCGTGGAACAGGACCGCGACCTCTTCAACTTCATGCAGCGTACCGCGCGCGAACTGAACGAGACCGGATGGCGCATGGTGAAGGGCGATGTCTTCTCCTTCCTTAACAGCCACCGCGGGATCTACGATGTGGTCTTCGCCGACCCACCCTTCCACCTCGAAGGCCTGGAGCGCATTCCGGACCTGGTGCGGGCTGCAGGGCTATTGGGCGAGGATGGCATCCTCATCCTCGAACACCACGAGAAGATCGACCTCAGCGCGGTGGCGGGATATCAGCGGACCCGGAAATACGGCGTGATCCACTTCAGCTTCTTCGGGGCTTGAGCTGATCCTTAGCGTTGGTACGCTGATCAGCACGCATCACCGTTGCATCCTTCTTGCTCCTTTTCCTCATCCACGGAGCGCAGTCGTTCCCGCTGCCACCCGCGCACCAGCATTACTTTCGCAACGCACGAACGCAGATCCCATGAGCAGACCCATCGCTGTCTTCCCCGGCACCTTCGACCCGATCACCGTGGGCCATGTGAGCATCGTGCAACGCGCACTTCCGCTGTTCGATCGGATCATCATCGGCATGGGCGTGAACAACACGAAGAAGACGATGTTCGAGCACGAACAACGGCTCACCTGGATCCGAGCGGCGTTCCGGAACGAACCACGGATAGAAGCCGTCGCGTTCGAGGGGCTCACGGTGGAACTGTGCAAACGCGTGGGGGCCGGTTTCATCGTGCGAGGACTGCGCAACAGCACCGACCACGGTTACGAGCGCAGCATCGCCTTGATGAACCGCCAACTGGCCGGCGTGGAGACCATCTTCCTGCCTTCCGCCTCGGAACATGCGCACATCAGCAGCACCATCGTACGCGAACTGATCGCCAATAAGGCCGATGTTTCCGCGTTCGTACCGATGGACCTCTCCGGTCACCTGCGATGAGAACGCTGCTGATCGGCCTCCTCTTCCTCCTTTCCTTTTCCGCGCACGCGGGCACCTTCACCATCCATGTCACCGCACGTGGTTTTGGCGACGATATCGTATCGCTCTACCGCTATGCCGACCTGTTCACGCAACGCACCATACTCGTGCAACGTGGGATACTCGATGCCACCGGTCGCGCTGTGCTGGAGGGCGAAGCGAACGGAACCTTGAAAGTGCAACTGCGCATCGGCGAGCGCATCGCGGACCTCTATGTACGATCGGGCAGCAACTTGCACGTGACCCCGTTCGATCTTGGTACGGCACGCAGCCTCAGCGGCACCACGCGCATGGGCCTTGACTTCACCGACATCGATGCCCTGGATGTGAACGCGCTCACCGCCGATGTGAACGAGCGCATCGATGCGTTCGTGGCGGAGGACCTGGCCACCGACGAAGCCGCCGGCATGCAAGCGCTGGACATCCAACGCAAGGAAGGCTCGGCCAAGCCTGATAGCGCCACACGTCCGGCCACCTTGTTCGTGACGCCCCAACTGTCGAAGCCCCGCGTGGACACCTTCGCCATCAAGCTGCGCAAGTTCTACGCCGAGGTGAACGACCCGTGGTTCGCCCATTACCTGGAGCATAGTATCGCGGGTCTCTACGTGGGACCACGAACGAATGATCGCGAACTCTTTGAGACCTTCGTGAAAGGTGAACCCGTGCGGTACGACGATCCCGAGTACGTACGATCGATCCGCACGCTCTTCGGCGAAAGCTTGGAACAACTCTACCGCTACAAAGGCGACTCCCTCCGCTTGGCGATGAACGCGAGTGATCCGTTCGCCCTGCGCATGCTCTTCCAAGGCAATGACTTCCTGCGCAGCGATGACCGGTTGGCGGAACTGGTGATGATCGACCAACTCTACTTGAACCACTCGAGCAGGTTGGTGAGCAGCGCCGAGGTGGTCAACCTGCTCCGGCGCGTGAGTGATGACTCGACCATAGAGGAGCATCGCATCATCGCCAGCAACATGGTGTGGGACCTCACCGCCATGCGTGTAGGCGCGAAACTTCCGGCGATGCGCTTGGAGGATGAACGCGGGCAGGCGGTGGACCTGAACGAGCTCCTCAAGGGACCGGTGTGTGTGGCGTTCACTGCGGGATGGTGCACGTATTGCACTGCCGAGACCGGCAGTTTGATCAACTTGGCCGAGGAAGGGAAAGGCACGATGAAGGTGGTCGTGATCGGTCTTGACCGCACCTTAGACGATTTCAAAGCGGCCAAGAAGGCCATGCCCGCTTCGGCGCATGTGACCTGGCTGCATGCGGTGGCGGAACAGCAGGTGCGCGAAGATGTGCGCATCCGCAGCCTGCCCCAGTACTTCATCCTGAACGATGATGTGCTGGCGCATGCACCAGCGCCACTGCCCAGCAAGGGCCTCGCCGAACTCTTCTTCAAAGCCAAGACCGAAGCGGAGAAGGGCGGGCGGTTGAAGGTCTGGGACGATTGACCCGACTCGTCTTTACTTCGTAAGTGTCACTTGACTCCTGCGCGTGGTCGCACGGTCGAAGGGACCTTTACGTGGACAAGGCGCGCCAAGCTTTCAGCACAGGCAGTAGCGATGGGTAGGTATCGGCTTCCATCATGCGTAGACCATCGCTGTCGAGCCAACGCACTTCTTCGATGTCCTCTTCGGATTGGGCGGTCAGCTCTTCGTTGGAAGATGCGCGCATGAGGAACCAATCGGTGCGCTTGAGGTGCTGCCTGCCTTTGCGCTCGTAGGTGTGCCACGTGCTGGTGACGAACTCCTTGAGTTCCACATGTTGCAGGCCGCACTCCTCCTGGACCTCGCGCACTGCGCCCACATCCACCGCTTCATCCTTCTCCACCTTGCCTTTCGGAAGGTCCCATTTGCCGAGGCGTTTGATGGCGAGCAATCGGCCATTTTCATCCATCACCAATCCGCCCGCAGCGAGGACGAATTCGTGGTCACGCTGAAAAACCTCCCACACATCGAAGTCGTGACCGATCACGGTGATACCACCTTGCTCCTCCCCTCGCTCCAAGCGCTCCACCAACGCGCGCAGCTCTTTCTTGGAGGCCACGTGCACCACGCGGCGGTCGTGGATCCCGGATGGATCAATGGCACCATCGTGGAACAGCACGGACCTCCCACCGATGTAAACGTCGTACTTTCGTGGCATGTCTTCCCAGCTCGATCCAGCGCTCAAAGTTGCGGAGTTCCTGCTCCAGATCAAGGCCGTCAAACTTAGTCCGCAGAAACCGTTCACGTGGGCCAGTGGATGGAAGAGTCCCATCTACTGCGACAACCGCAAAACCCTCTCCTACCCGGCTGTGCGCACCTTCATCCGCCAGCAGTTCGTACACATCGTGAACAGCGAGTTCGGCCGACCGGACATCATCGCCGGTGTGGCCACGGGCGGCATCGCACACGGCGCGTTGGTGGCGCATGACCTCGGTTTGCCCTTCATCTATGTTCGCAGCGGTAGCAAAGAACACGGCTTGAAGAACCAAGTGGAGGGTGACATCACCGTAGGCCGTAACGTGGTGGTGGTGGAGGATCTCGTGAGCACCGGCGGTAGCAGCCTGAATGCCGTACAAGCCTTGCGCGATGCAGGCCTGGAAGTGAAAGGCATGGTCTCCATCTTCACGTACGGCTTCGACCAAGCGCGTGATGCCTTCACTGAAGCTAAAGTGAAACTGCACTCGCTCACCAACTACAGTGTGCTGCTGGACCAAGCGCTACGCAGCGACTACATCACTGAGAAGGACGTGGTGTCGTTGAACGAATGGCGGAAGGATCCGGCGAATTGGGGGCCTCACCCCCAACCCCTCTCCCAAGGAGAGGGGAGCCAAACGCGGTAAACCCGAAGAGCCCGTTCGTCGGGTAACGGGACCGCTTCGAAAAAAGACAACAACTGTAACAAGACCGCTTCCCGCTTCGTTCCTCGCGGTTCGCGGTGACCGGCTTCGACCACAAGCAATTCCGCCTCACCCCTGCCCCTCTCCAAAGGAGAGGGGTTTCTGAACAACATCGACCATGACGACCATCGAGAGCAAGCATGTGGAGATCGCGAAGAGCGCACAGGACCTCTACACCTTCCTGCAGGACATGAACAACTTCCAGCAACTGCTGCCGCAAGACCGCATCAGCGAATGGAAGAGCGACGGGCAAAGCTGCTCCTTCAAGGTGCAGGGTGCGGCGACGATCGGGCTACAGCTCGACGGTGGTGCAGAACCCAACCATGTGCGCATGAAGGCCACGGAGCGCAGTCCGTTCCCGTTCACGCTGGATGTTCATCTTAACGAAACCGCAGGTACTACCGAAGCCTGGCAGGTGTTCAATGGCGACATCAATCCCTTCATCAAGATGATGGTGGAGAAGCCGCTGAAGAACCTGTTCGATCACATTGCGGATAAGATGAAGGCGATACACGGGTAGGAGGTAATTCCTACACCGAGCAGTGCCACTTCACGGCCGCTAATCGTCCTCTTCCGGCTCAACGGGAGTGATCGAAACGAACCGCTTCGGTGGCGCGTCCTCGACCTTGGCGGTCATGTCCGATTCGCGCGCAGGGCCTGCCACCACGAAGAACGGACCGGCGCCTCCTTCATCCACGGCGCTGAATACGGCCACGTAGCCTGCGGCCAGTTCCAACGATCCCACATGGTCTTGTAGGTCTCCTGCCAGGATGCGATGCAAGACCGGTTCGGTGAAGTGTTGGGCGGTGCCTTTGAAGTGAGGTTCGGACCAGAGGGTGAGGAGGGTGTCGGGTTGAGCCTGGAGACCGCTGGCCACTACGAGCATGACCACAACGAGTGCCGAGCGGAAATTGACTGTGATCGGATCCATGGTTTGATCTAAGGTTCGAAGCGCTGCACAATAACGGTGAGTTGCCCCACCCCGAAATTGACGTCCATGAGCAAGTCCGGATTACCGGATGTGGGTTTCACGAACAACGCCACTTCTGCAGAAGGAACGGAGGGACCATCCCACGTGTAGGTCGAACTACGGCTGAAATACATCGCATTCGTGGCTGTAGGGTCCCATCCGGAACCCGCATTTGCAGAATTGCTCATGTCCACACCATCACCACTGCCGGGCACGTTGTCGGGTGAAAGGGACAAGAAGTTGGTCGCACGGATACTGATCGGCTCCGGGATCTGCGGAAGATCCACGTCCGAAGCGCGGAACTGGGCCACCGTGATGATGATATCGCCTGGATCGAGGCCTGCTGGGATGGTCACGCTCATCAAACGCTGGTCCGCAGACCAACCTGTACCACCAGACCATGTGATGGGGAACGGTGTCTGGCCATTGGTCTCGTCGTGGTAGGTCTCGATATTGTCGTTACCCGAGGGACCTGGAGGCCCTGCAGGACCGGCTGGGCCTTCTTTCTTGCAGGCCGAGAGTAGAACGGCCATGAGTGCGATGGTGGGAATGATGCTTGATTGCTTCATGATGTATTGCGTTTGATGGTTCGTTCTTCGTTGTGGGCAACACTCTTCTTACCTATGGGGTCGATCAAGACAACACATCCTTCGTTGGTCCCATGACCTTGTGAAAGAGGACACGGATCGCAGAACCTGTCCCGCATCAGCGGGATCCGCGCCAGCTTCCTTTGGAGATTCGCGGTTGCGGGGGATTCTGCTTAGGTTTAAAGTTTCATTCAATCGGCCTCACTGAAGGAGGCGTTGGGTCCCCAATTTGTTTCAATCGCTTTTCAAACTCTCTTTTGTCGTCATTCTTACTAGGCATCACTCCGTTCATAAATTTGTCGACATAAGCACCCGTTGCTTTCTCCACAAATTTCTTCCCAAAGTCCGTAATCTTCGCTGCATCTATGTCCTTTACAGCCAATCCACCCACCTTCTCAAAACCTTTCTCTGCAACCTTGTTCACAATGAATTCGGTCGGTCTCAAATTTCCTTCCTTCATTTCAATTCCTGCATTCACTGCGGTAGCGGCAGCTTCAATGGTAATTCCAAGTGCCTTCTCTCCAACGGCCTTTCCTCCGGCACTAAGCACAACGTTGAAAGCAGTGCCGATTGCATCACCAAGTTTGTATGCATCCGACTGCGTATTTGTGTAATCACCTGTTCCCATGACATATTTGTTGAATTTTGATGTAAGGCCAAAAGTCATCGCATCCGCAAATCCTACTGAAAGATTTGACACTGTTTCAAGGGCGTCCATCCCGTCTGGATCAGAGTAGCGGATTGGGTTTTGGAGACCATAGGCAAATGGTGTCATTCCTGCATACTTCTCCGCCATCGGATCCACGCTCGCCCAAATGCTTGCTACAGGGTCATAGTACCGCGCCCCGTAGTAGTACAAGCCCGTTTCGCTATCCAGTTCCTTGCCGTTGTAGAGGTAGGGCTGGGTATCGCTGCTGGTATGCTCCTCTACGAAGGTTTCCCCGAAAGCGGTGTACTCGATGTGCTGGCGTACACGGCCATCTCTGCCTGTGACGTAAGTGGCGCTACCGAGGTGGTCGGGGTGGTAGAAGTATTGGTTCACCTCTTGGCTGTTGCCGCCTAGCCCGTAGCCATAACCTGCCGTGGCACTCGCCGAAGAGATGACCGGAGAGGTGGTGGGTGGGTTCGATGGTGGCAAGGTTGGATGCGTGATCTGCATCTGACCCCATACGTTGCTCCAGCCATAACCATCAGGCAGTTCCGCAGGTGCGGTGGCGATGGTGCCATAGGGGTTCTGTCCACTGGGTCTCGGCAGGGTAAGGTGCTGGTGTGCATTCTCCTGTTGCGCGTTCGCATGGCCGTTCTGCGCGTTCTGGAGTTGCTGGATCCGGTGATGGTAGTCCCAATTCCCGGCTTGTAGGCCCGGCATGGAGTTAGGGCCGAATACGAATTGTCCGCTGCCGATCCGGCTGGCTACCCGCTGCCCTTCGATGTAGTAGTGCTTGGTGAAACCTCGTTCGGTCACCACCAAGTACGGGCTCACGTAGGCGGTCCAGTTGCGGTCGTGGTTGATGAGACCCACCGGTGCGCCGTTCATGTACACGGCCTGCATGCCTCCATGGCTTTTCATGGCACGCTCACCGGCGGCATCGTAGGTATAGAAGTTCATCTCGCCATTGTGGCGGATGGCCTTGAGACGGTTCTCCTCATCCCAATGGAAGTCGCGGCTCAGGTAGGTCGGATGGTCCTCCGCCCAGGAAGTCAGGTTCCCGTTGGCATCGTAACCATAGGTGCGTGTGCCGATGCGGCTCGGCACATGGGGCCGTTCCTGCTCATCGGCATAGACGTAGGCCAGGTCGTGGTTCACCCGCGGCTTGGTGAGCATGTTGGTGGTGTCCTGCTGGGCCTTTTGAACGATGTTGTGGAGGTTGTCATACTCCATCTGGAGCGCATAGGAGTCGCTGCGCACGTTGCCGATGTAAGTGGCTTGTGCATCCACCAACCGGTACAAGCTATCGTACTGGTACTCGGCGCTCATCGTCCCTCCCAATTGACCATCTGCGAGCGGTGCGTCGTTCGTGAGGGCAAGGATGTTATTGACCTGGTCATAGGCATAGTCGTTCCGCATGATCGTGCGAGGGGCCAAGCCTTCCGGATGGATGTCCACGAGTAAGGTATCCAACCGGCGACGGTCGGTCTCGTACCGGTATCGGGTCTCTGCACCGTTCCCCTGTTTCATGTATACCCGCTGCGCGAACTGGTCATAGCCCATGCGATCGATGATCGGGTATTGCTGTCCTCCTTTCTCGCCGGTCATGGCGCGCAGCTTCCCTGCAGCGTTGTACTCGTAGTCCACGATCTCGCCATCGGGATAGGCCATTTCCTGTACCCGGTTCCACGAGTCGTAGCGTTGCTGCCAGACGTAGGTATGGACCTGCGCCTGGTTGATGATGATGGTGCGGATGTTCTTGACCACTTCCCCCAAGGGGCCGTAGAAAAACTCCTGGCCACCGGAGGCATCCATCTGGCGCCAGATGCGCCCGGCGCGCCCATGCTCGTCACCGGGAGCGCCATAGTCGTAGAACACCTGGTTCTGGAAGTTGTCCGGATAATCGATCCGCCGCAGCCGCTCGTACTCGTAGGTGTACTTGACGGCACCACTGGTGTCGCCGTAAGCGGTCAGGAGGTTGGCGCTCAGCTTGTGGGTCAAGTTGCCGGCAGGGTCGTATGTGAAGCTCGTTAGTCCGCCATCGGGGTGGTCGTAGGTCAACTTGCGGCCGAGCATGTCGTAGGTGTAGGCGGTCACGTTACTGCCCACGTCCATCACTTGTTGCAATTCCCCGATGCCATTGATCAACGAGCGGGTGGTTATGGCCTCGTTGCCCAGATAGTCCACACGCGCGCGTTCGTTGCCGCGCACGTCGCTGATCTGGTCCTTCTTATTCCCTTCCGCATCGATCATTCGCGACCGGAGAGCTTGCGAACCGTTGTCGTCCACGATCGCATAGGTCGTCGTGGTGACTGACTGATCCGGTAAGCGTACGGTCAAAGGACGGTCCAGGACATCATAGGTGGTCTTGGTCGGTGGAACGGCATCGATGTCGTCCGTGTATTCGTGGATTGAATCCTGAGCCCAGAAGAGCGGGTAACGCTGTTCGGCAATACGACCAAAATCATCATACAACGTCCGCCCCGACACGATCGGCATCACCGTTTCCGCTCCATTCGATGCATTGAAGAATACGCCCGTCTTCTTCACCTGAACCGGCCGGAATAACCCATCAATGAAGGTGACGGTCTGGATATCGCTGTCGGTGTCCTCATTGTGGTGATTGACCACCGCGTAGGCAGGAACCGCGTCGGTATTGTAGCTCACGGTGATAGTGGGTCTGTTCAGCTCACGCTCGTATGGAGCAATGACCGTGTCGACCCGGCCACGACCGTCAACTGTGTACTCTGTCATCTCACCGTTCATATCCGTAGCACTCTCCATTTGCCCGAATTCCGGGAAGTACGTACTGCTGGAGGTATAGCCGTAGCTGTCGGTCACACGGGATACATGCGTTCGTACAGCAGGGTCGTACTCGTAAGTGTATGCAAGCGATTGGCCCAAATGATTCGCGGGCCGCTGCATACTCGTCAAATTGCCGTAGTCGTCATACCCGAACTCATGTCGGGCCCAGGTCTCTTCATCGATCTTTTGCTCGATGGATGTGATGTTCCCACTGGCATCCTGTTCTTGCCTTCGTTCACGGCGAATGACGCCATCTACCGCTATGGTCTGCGCACGCGGCGTGGCACTGATGTATCCCGGCAGCGGGTCGTGGTAGCTGATGGTGACCAACACGGGATCGTTGCTTTGTAGATCGAGGTCCGCATAACTGGTCACGTTCCCTCGAACATCGTAATCGAAGGTCATACTACGTGCCAATGGGCCGGCTCCGCCTTCGAAGCTCGATTCCAGTGTGGTGATCAGTGCAGGGAACGCGGAAGCAGCATCATCCAAGGGGTCAAAACCCGGTGGCCTCAGCTCGTACTGGTTCGTCGATCGTTTCCAGAGGACATCATCAGCATCATGCAGTTCGGAGGACAACAGGAGGCCCTTGCGGTAATAGTCATCCACGTTGTAGGTCCGTGTGGTCCTGCGGTAAACCGCTTGATCGCCGCCGGTAAAATGGTCCCGGCTCTCCACCTCGCCAAAGCCGTAGAACTCCCGCTCCCGGCGTGAATACTTCCCGCCAGCGTAGGAGAAGGTGGTCAAGGTGCTGTCGCCCACCCCGTTCGGGTTATCCGAAAATCCATCGAAAGTCGCCAGGCGGCTCATCACCCATTTGCCTTGGGGCAGGTCGTAGGTGTTGCCGGTGAGGGCGTAGTCGACTTCGAAGCTGGACCCGATGGGGCCGTTGACCTTCTTAAGGAGGTTGGTGCGGCCGATGGTGGAAAGGCGAACGACCATTGAGGATCTATTGTCGGACGTAATGTGGTCAACGAATCCATCCCCATTGATATCAATGAACTGCGTTTCTGGCTGACTGATGCCCCAACCCGTAGAGCCACTCGGGTTAAAGCACACCTTGGCTACAAGCAGCAGTGGGACACAAACCGTGAATCCCGCGTTAACAGACTCGCCTGCTGAATAGGTCGCATCCAATTGGGCGGGGCATGTCCATTGGATAGGACTACTGAAACCGTCACCCTGGTTCAAACGGACTTGCTCGACTTCATCCCCTGTTGCTTCAACAAGGTCCGGCAGCCCATCCCCGTTCAAGTCAACCAAGGCCCTTCTCGCAGAAGCTGAAGTCCACGAACTCCCGATACCTGCAGATACACTTCCATTGTACAGGGAAACACCTAGGCCCAACCCGTGATCGGCCGATTCTGACCCACGGATGTCCGCAATGTTCCACGCCTCCATGTTCGCGAAACCATAACCAAGGTTCAAACCCACCGTGATCGCATCTGCAGTCGCATCCAACCGATCAGGAAGACCATCCCCATTCATGTCCACCAGCGTTGTCTTCAGGTCATCATCGCCTTCGGAAGCGCTTCCATTCAACCCGATGCACACACGCGATGTTCTCTCTCCACCATCCGCAGCCATGTTGAATCCGAAGAACTCCAATGCGGTCATATTATCGCCCGAGCCCGGTGGTTGAGTACCTGAAGTTTGTTTTGGAACAGGGACACTTCCACTGGAGGTGGGACCGTCGGCATGGGTACTGGTGCGTTGCTCAAACTCGGTCGTCAATACTGTCGCATGCATCGCGCCCCGAGGGTCGGTATACTGTATACGATCAGAAATGATAATATCGGGATACCGATCCCCATTCATGTCCGAGACATCGACATCAACCACATCCGTTCCATCCGAATTGCCATATCCTAGTCCAAGGCTTATGGTCCCCGCAGAGAGACCGAAATTTCCAGATTGACCGAAGGTGGTCGATGTAGACCTACGGAAAGGAGCCGGTATCACATCAGGAATGCTGCCAGGGACTGCGAAGTTCAGGTCATCTTCTCCCAACCTTGAGGATGAAAGACTATCACGGGCTATGTATGTGAACTCATCCAAGCCTTGCCAGACTTTCCGCACCGCATCAGCGACCATGTATATGACCTTTGCCTGTGAAGGATCCAAGGCAGACAAACCGTCCTCGTCAATATCCCCTGGGCTCTCCAAACTCCCCAAGTCGCCTGCTGGATCACCTGTCGTCATATTCTCGAGCGTCAAGATCGACTCATCGATCGGCGCATCTTGGTCATTCGCCCTGTAGATGAAACGACCCCACCCGCGGTACATCGGACCGAAAACAACGTCATCATCAGCTGTGCGGGTATGCACCCCAAGGCGTTCCTCCAACTGTGCAGCCGTGGAGTCACTTCCAACAGCATCGAAGCCATCACTGATCTCGACATCGATCACGATGGAGTTCAACGTATCAGCCACCTCATGTTCACCGATATGGATCTCGGCCCAAAGCGAATCACCCTGCACTACCGAGGCTTGGAATCCGTCATCATTGATCCCATGTAGATAGCCATCGTAAAAAGGATAAACATGTTTGCCATAAAGTCGATCCGGACCCTTCAGGCTCAATGTCACATCCGTTGAATCCTCCAGATCGTATATATTCAGATTTCCAACGATGCGTAACGACAACAACCCCGTATCTGCCGCTATGACGACCCGGGAGGGATAGGCTGGGCCACTCGTATTGAAGAATTCGTTCCAACTCGCATGAACGTGATCGAATGTGGACATGCTCACCGTTGCAGTGTAATCGAACAAATACTCCGCCTCATCGTCCTGCACTTCAATATTCGCACTATCCGCAGCTGTGTATACCACACGAGGTGACCAAATCACCTTTTGCCAATCCACATTCGTCGCTGACGAAACATGGAATTTCAGTTCCGTACCGGCGTCAACATGGATCGCACCTTGCTCCATGGATGCATCCCCGACCAAAGGCGTGGACCAAGGAACGAAAAGCCTTGTGGTATCAGGAACGCTACCATTGACCGTATCCAGTCTAGTCCACCAGAACGTGACGTCATCGGACAAGACCGGCTTATCGATCAATCCCGATATTGCAACGGTGCCCGCCAATGGCATCACAACACTTTGCGATGCGGCCAGTAAGAAATCACTTTCAGCCTGATAGTGTTTCAGACCCAAACCATTGGGATCAACTTCATCAGAAAATCCTGGATCACTGACGTTCAAATATGTGATATGAGGGTTCCAGCTGACTCGGTCTCTCGCACCATCGAACCTAGACCCAAGTCTGAAATAGAACCTATCGCCCTTCTCAACTTCCGTAGTGATGACGGGCCCTGCCAGCCAACCTGGTGAGAGCAGGGAATCGGACCAGAGCACGTCGCCATTTCGTTGCACCCAGAGCTTAACCCCATCAGCATGTTCATAAGGTTCCGGATCATTCGAGGCCAATAGGTCTATCGACCCAATGATCGTGACCGAACCATCGTAAGGGGCCATCCAAACCCGAACTACATCATGAAGCGGATTCTCGTTGATCAACGTCTCCAAGTAACCTTCAGGTAGCTGGAACAAGGACTGGTCGATCACTCCACCTTCGACCGGATTAGGCGTATTGCTCGGATCCAACCCGAATGTGGGCACCCCATCAACCTGGCGATTGAAGTAGACCACACCGTCCTTCGCAAAGTCCATCAAACCATCCCCATTCCGATCCGTGATGTAGGTCTTCGTCTCACTTTCAGACTTCGTCCATGATAGACCGAGGAAGAAATTACCAGGATGCGCTTCAAGGCCCTTGGTGGATGTTCGTGACCGACCTTGGCTCAGCGCAGGAATAGTAGAGCCACCCAATGGGAGCATCGGTCCAAATGGCGAAGGTGCTCCTGTCCCGAACTGGTTCCGGCAATATCGCAGGCCGTCATCGTCCTTGAAGACTTGATCCGGCAGGTTATCACCATCGATATCGATCAACGAAGTCAACCCCTCGTTCTTACCGAGGGTGCGCGAATAATTCCCGCCTATGGAGTTCTGCTTTGAGTAAGGTCTGTTGTCCCACCAACCGACAGTAATGGCGCCGCCGAATGTGTAGCTCCTGCTCGTTGAACCACCGATCAAACTCGGCTCGTTCCTTAATAGGGTTGTTGGGTTGAACAATGGACCACCCGGTACAGCACCACTTGAGATCCAATCTTGCGGCTCTTCATAAGGACTATACCCTTGATCATCTGAAACCTCATCAAAATACTCGTATTCATGCCTGTAGAACTCCTCCCCATCCTTATCCCGTTCGATGATCGCACGTAGCAACGATTTGCGGAAAGCCCCAATCTGGTAACGTAGGCGATAGCTCCGCACCACTTCATCCTCGTAACGCACGACAATGCTGTCCAAGCGGTGAGCCGTCACTTCCACCAGGCCAAGTCGAGCATTGATGTTGATATCAGGGCGGGCAGGATCTGGATCACGATGAAAGGTCACACTGAACTTACCTGGGTCTGACGATGGGACATGTCCTGTATACCTGACCTGTGCTAGGTAGAGCTGCTTTCCACCACTGCCGGGTGTCCCGGAATGGGTAACCTCATCGTACTTATAGTCGACGGTATTCCCATTGGTGTCCCTTACGCGAACCAAGCCCCATCTGGCAATATTCCCATCCGGATCCGTAAGGCGCGCTGTGCTGGCAACGCCCGGCGCAGAACCATAGTAGTTCACCGTCCCGTCCTTGGCCGTTATCTCCCAGCGGTAAGACGTTGGATCGCTGCCAAATCGTTTGATCTGGCGGAACGAACCCTCCACGCGCGGATGAAAGATCTTCGGGTCCGTGGCTGAACCCGTACGTGTAACCCATTCGCTCCGGTGTGCCACCGGCGTTAGCATCTCACCATCCATAACATAGGTCTCCGTTTCTAGGTCGGGGTCGTAGCGCGGAACACCCCAACGTGTATCGATGGTGATCTGCGAGACTCCGCTCAGGTTCCAGCCAAGCCCTGTCCAACTGTGCCCCCCTTCGCTGCTGTATAACAGGCTCAGATCCGGCTGCATGCCCTGCCTGCCAGGCGGCAACTTCAACGGAAAACGCGTGGACATGGCACCCGTGGACGAGGCCTCAGGCAAAACCAACGGTGTGAGCCCTGCTGAAGCATCTCCGATCTTCAGGTCCTTGATGGAGGTGGGCTGGTAGCCCATGGTCTCGGGCGCCTCCGGCACCTTGATGACGCCGTTGATGTAATCGGTGAAATGTGTGGTGGTTGACCGTAGCGCCCTGGCAGCGACGATCAGCGTGTCGGGCGGAACTTGGATCCAGTTGCGTGTGTTTTCATCAAAGTAGTACGCTCGAACATCGGCCGCCGTATATCCTATCGGGATCAACTCCGTATCATAAGCCATGGTCAACCGAGCAGGGGCCGAAAAGCGAACACCGTCAGGCAGGAAACGATATCCACCACCATTAGGCACCACATTCACCAGATCGCCGGGCATTGGCGGAAGGTCAACCGAACGCAAATGGCGGACCTCGATATCCAAGGGAGTAGTTGCACAGGCCCCGTCCAATTCCAAACGGGCATCTCCGCATGCTATTTGGAATGCGATGCCCGGAATAAAAGGTGAGCTTACCGTTGGCGTGGTTGCCCCGTCGAAAACACGCAATTCCTCATCCACACTCGGTCCAAGGGAGACCGTACGTGTGACCAAGCTGCCATCAGTGGACCGAACGGATACAACCACTTCATGCGCCTCTACATTACCGCCAAGATCCAGTACCGTCTCGAACGAGCCGTTATCGACCTGCACGACCTGCCCACCAATGGAGACCTCGACCGCCTCCACCCCACGAACAAAACCCTTGATGAAAGCGGTGCCTGCGAACAGGGTATCCGATGCGTTCGTTATGATGACCTCAGGTTCACCAATAGCTGCGTTCTTCTCGACGACGACCCTGAGACCCCGCAAGGCATAGTGTTGAAGTGACGGGTCATAGGTCCCGAAGCGGATGACGTTGCGATCCGCACGAAGGCTTTTGGGCGAGATCCGCTCTCGCTGTGGATGCCATCCCGTCGATCGGCGCAATAACCGACCTCCTGTACTCCGCTGATCATTGATGCTGCGTGGCACAGCATCATGATCGGGCGCACCCGATAGCTCGTAGGTCAACCAGACGACATCATTGTCGGACGGCAGCTCATTGATATCGACGATAAAGACATTGTCGTATGCCTCGTCCACTTGACCTCGAACCGGAACACCGATGTTCCCTGAACCGATGTCGGGGCGATATTCCAAGCTGACCGGAAGCGCCTCCTTAAATGGAGTAGGCGGCGGTTGAGCCGATGACACTTCTTCGGTTTCAATGTCCAATACCACGGAGCGGAGAGGAACAACCACCACGGGAAGAGCAAAAAGCAATGAACCCAAACCAACGCATAGGAGTATTTTGACAAATAGGCGCTTCATGATCTCTCCTTTGCAGTCATCAGGGGGCCACTATTTTCAGGGTACGCGTTCCATGCTCACTGGTCACAGATACCATGTACACGCTTCCGCGCTCCACAGTGAGATCCATGCTGTAATAGGCACTCCCGGACAGATCCCGTGACTGAACGATAGCTCCCTGCGAGTTGACTATCCGAAGGCTTGCCGTGGTCGATGTGCTGAAGCCGACGTTGAGCTTGAAGCGCCCATCCAATGTGGGGTTAGGCATGGCAGCCACCTCGAAATAGTCATCCTCCTCTTTTGTGCGGACGCGGAAATCCTTCCTCGACAGGCATCCATCGACCCCGACCGTACATTGGTAGGCCCCTGTACGGCCAATGGTGATCATGCGTCCAACCCCGGCGATACTTCCGTCACACGTCCATTCGTAGGAAGCGCCACTTGGAAGATCCCCTGCATCGACAATGAGCGGTCGTACAGGGTCCAAGAGGTACTCATCATCCAATCGGATGTTCGGTGCATCCACGGCCTGAATCCAGAGCCGGTCGTCGAGGCGATAGCCACTTGCATCCGATACCTCAAGCTGGAACTCACCTTGCGGGACATCCCTGATAGCGCGAACCGAATCGTCTTGGACCACGAGCTGTCGTTCGAACGTACCATCCAACTGTCTCAAAGCGATCCTGATATCCCCTTCCCCGCCCGCCACACCAACATGGACCGTTGCACCTATCGCGGTCGCGCACACCGGTGGGTCGATCCATAACTTGGGTATGAAGGTCCCTCCAGCAGCAAGACGAAAAACATCCGTCCCAGAACCGTCTCCATCCCACCGTAGGTCTTGGAAAGAAAAGCTCCCTCCAGCACCTGCGATGGATCCACGGTGATAATCGACCTCGCCCAGCCGGAACTCGCCCGTGCCACTCCGGTCGATGACAAGCCATACGGAACCATCGGTCTCAGGTGCATTGATGATGGATCGACGAGAAAGTTCCAATTCGGTCTGGAACGGTGTAGAACCGGTCTTACGTAGCAACCAGCTTCGGTCAAGGAATTGGGGTTGCCCTGGCTCACGCTCGTTCCACACACGCTGACCACCATTGTCCCCAACGAGCAAGAAGTGTCCATCGGGAATAGCTGTAGCCGCGTCATTCCAGATGGCATAGGGGCCGGTGGTCAGGACCATGAACCCATGCTCATTGGTGCTGGTAGTGCTTCGCTGGTCGATGGCTCCATGCGTATCGCGCCCCACCCCGATGATGTTCGCCCCGTAGCTCCTGTCCACTTGATCATTCCAGACCATAACCCCATCAGAATTCATGTAAGGAATCCCATGGAGCGTTAGGCCGTATTTGATCGCCAGCGCAGATATGACCCTGCTCCTCTCCGGCGTCGACAAGACCCTATCATGGATGAGCATTTCAACAAGGGTGTCCTGAACACCCAATACGGATAGATCGGGATAGGCCGAGGAACCTGCGATATGTAGTGTGTATGGCCCATCGGGCGTTGCGTTATATCCGTGCGTGTAGGTGGCTAGCTGTAATGCACCTGGGTCGTTGGTCGCTAGATCTACGAATGATTGATCAGAAAGTCGACCAACCCGGCGCGCAGTCTGGACACACAGGCCAGTATCGGCATATGATATCGACCATGACAAGCGATCTTCCGCAGGGCTTGGCGCTCGCTGGACCGTGAACACCGTCATATGCTTGAGTTGGGGCGTGGCTAGTACTAGAGCACGCGAATCAGCAGGGCAAATTGCGATCGGATGATGATTGGACCATGAAACTCCCTCTCCTCGGACCCCACTTCCCAAGACCTCAACGGAATCTTCACCAACATGATGAACGAAGCGCACTGAATCAGGACCAGAAGGGGTGCTATGAAGCCAGACCACGGCCCCTCCAACCCCACCCGGATGTTGGCCAAGGAGCACTCTTGGACAAACGAGAACCACCGCCAAGTAAATAACGGCCCGCAGCATTATGCCCCCCTTGACGAGCAAGTGCCCCAGTCGGGACATGCAAAAATCATGTGCGAAGGCAGCCATCCTGTTCATCGTTCATTCCGAAAATATCTGCGACCAGATCACAGACATAGGATCAAGAGTCCTTCTTTCTAGGCCCTCCACCGAAGAGATACATGGTAATACCGACCTCCCTTATCGCATTGTTCTTTGAACTTGTCCCGATCATGGCGTTGCTCCATTCGCGAAAACCGTAGGAGTTGCCTAATGTCCTGAGCGCATCCGATCGTACCACGCGCCATCGATAGGTGAAGTCCAGGCGGCCAACCCTAAGACCAACTCCCATGATCCGTGAAAGTACTGTGGTAGGCTGCAGCACATCGTTCATGTTCTGTGTCACCTGCTCATCGATACCAGGTGTCGGGTCGTTGGACATGTAGTAGACTCCATACTTCGAAACCGGCATCGCCACACCGAACCCATAGTCGAAGTGGAATTGGATCGGTTCGAAGAGAAAATCCAAGGCTCCAGAAAGACTCTCATCATCTGCGTCGTTGGATTTCTTACCATGGAACAACCAAACATTGAAACGAGCACAGGATGACAACTCGAGGTAGTCGAAGTTCAACCAGACCTGGTACTTGAGTGGATCGCCTGGGCCTATATGGTTCAGCTCTGTGAAGTTGAGATCGGCTCCTGTGTTCTCATCAAATGTGTCATATGTCTTTCCGTTCGCGCGATCGTAAATCAAAGCAGATTCAAGGTCGACCCCGACACCGACCCCAGTGCCATCATAGCCTCGGCCGTATCCTTCTTCACGATCAGGCCAGAGAAAACTACTCTCATTGTCATCGTCATCACCCCATAAAGTAACCTGCCCAACTGGTGCTAACATCACAATTCCGACACGCGACCTATTTCGCGGCTGGCCAGAATCTAAAGAAAATGTTCCGGGAGCGTAGAAGCCTTGCCGGTAGACCGTTGAATCAAACCCATTGTACGTGGCCTTACCATTAAGGTCGTACTTCAATCCGAATAGCGGTCTCGGCATTTGGGCCAGTAGGACCTGTAACCCAAGGAGCGCAAAACAAAGCACCAACGTTCTACACGTTCCAAGCAGATACACGATTCCACGACCTGAGAAGGAAGCAGTACCGAAGATCTGATCTGGTGAGGTTATCTCCGATCTCATGTTCGTCCGTCTATATTTGAATCAGCCAGTCCGTGAAAATAACCTTCTCGGGGTATCACTGATCGCTAAAGAGAGATTCCGGCTGAATGGTCGTCATACTGACATGGATCACTCGGTATCGGACATGAGTGACCCACCAGCCGAGATCACCCTTTTCCATTCGCCCTTGCTTATTGGAATTCGTTCCGAATTCACTAGGAGCGCACCTGTCATTCGATCGAGTTCGATCACTTGATGAAGCGCAACGATAAACCCCCTATGCACCCGCAGAAACAACAGTTCCCCCATCCGCTCACCGCAGCACAGCATCCCTTCCAATTCCGTGAGCGTGTGGAACACCGCCTTTTCGGTGCCATCGGTGAAGGAGATCCTGCAGAACCGCGAATCCGCTTGGGCATAGAGGATGGTGCGTACATCCACGACGTGGTACCCACGGGCGGCCTTCATCAAGACGACCAGCCGGGGGACGGGCGCTGGATGCTCGTTCTTACGGGTCCTATTCGGCGTGGACATTTCTAGTGTGGATCGTTCCGGGTGTGGACTGTGGTGCGAATGAACATGAGGCTCGGAGCGATCGCGCCATCGTGCCCTTCCGAGTTCTGTTCAGAGTTCTATTCTGTGATCGCAACGCACTCAAGATCCGGCGCTTATGGAATTGATCCGGCTTGGTTATGTTTGTGTTGGTCCGATCACGATGAAGCTGAAACCACTGGACGCCGCTGAACTGGCCTTCCTTCGCGAGCGGGTAGAAGCGCAGTACCGGGCGGAGGGCGGCACCGAGCTGGAGTGGAAGTCATACCTCCCACGGTATGAGGACCTGTATGACCACATCAAGGCGCGGATCCATGGTCAGGCCGATGCTGCCATCAGTCCGAACATCCTGCGAAGGCTTTTCTGGGAGACCCTTGGAAAAAGTGACGCGACCTTCAACATCGTCTACCTCAATGCCTTCGCACGCTTCATATCCGAAGGAACGATGGGCTACCGGGATCTGGCCGCATCACGAAACACCTCACAAAAGCAGGTTGAACCGGTACGGAGCGGTGCGGTGGCCCGTGCATCCGACATGGACCTTGGCCCGGCTATTGAAGGGTCCGCTCAGGCGCCTCCGAAGCGCCCCGCCTTGGAAAAGGACGCAGCTAGGCGTTCACCAGCGCCACCGACCGAACAGGTGGAACACCGCGAACCTGAGCCAAGCTCTTTCCGAGATACTTCAGGAGTTGCGACCGAGGATCCACAAGCGCCTCTCTTTAAGCGATCGATGACGTTACCGTCACAGGCTCTGCTTCGGGCCTTTCTGGTGGCCGCCTTGTATTCCGGTCTACTGTCGTTCGCGTTCGTGCTGCTCTTCAATGAGATCTCCGGCTACGAACGCCTCGGCACGGGCGGGTTGCGCCGGCTGATGGTCTCTTGGTTCGGCTTCACGGTATTCGGCCACCTTGCTCTTGGTCTCGCGCTGGCGTTCTACACGAACCAACTGCTTCGGACCGATCGACCCGGTAGGTTCTTCCGGAAGTTCCTATTCACCTTGCCTTTGCTTTTCATACTCACCTTCTTCACTCGACAGGTGTTCGTCAGTAGCGGCTGGCTGGTCAACGGTCGAAATGCCATTGCCTTTTTCGGGAAGCCGGACCTGGAAACCATTGCCATCGCGCTCGCGCTATGCCTGTTCATTACGCTGTTCCTCGTGGTCCTGCACCGAGGAAGGGTCGCGGGCGATCGCTCGATGCTATTGCCGACTACGCTCATCACGCTGAGTTGTGGTACCGTGTTCTTCTCCATCAGCGCTGCGCACAATATTCTGGTCGTGGAGGAGGTCCTCGACCCCAATGGATACTTCATCTCCCCGGCCCTCCTCAATTATCGGTTCCCGCACCCCGAACGCTTGCCACTGATCTGTTTCATGATCTTCATCCAGACCTTTCTTTCGTTGAAACTCCTCAACGAATGTTCGGTAGCGAGCACGAGCCTGCCCCTTTCCGCAGGAACCAAAGCCTCCGTGGAAAATGCACCCTTCACTTCCTTGCGACCATGAACTCCGCACGGATCGAACCAGTGGGCCTTCTGATCATTTCACTTGCCCTGCTTACGAGTTGCGGCAAGGATGACGAGCAGACACAACCGAGCGGTGGCACGCCCTGGATGAACCACCTTGAGCTTTCTTTGGACTCCGCCTGTGTACTGGCACCCAACGTCTTCACCCCGAATTTCGATGGCATCAATGATCGGTTTGTGGTGGTCGGTTCGAATATGGCATCCCTCAACGTCGAGGTAAGGAATTCGCAGAACACGATCGTCTTCACGTCGGACGACCTGTCCCCCATGTGGGACGGCACGGACTCGACCGGCACTGGGCCTTACTCCGTGCTCGTTAGCGGCACCACAATGTCAGGCGTTTTCCTGAGCGGCCAAAGCAGCTTGACCGCACTCGACTACAACGGTGCGTTGTGCTTGACATACGCAGGTGACCCTGTCGCCGGCGACCAGTTCGTCCCGCGGATCTGCGGGGTCACGTACCCGAGCAACGTTATCTTCTGCGAATAGCGCAACGTCGTTCGTTCGGTCACTGGGGCACTCACCATCTTTGTGCCCATGGCCGGCCGCCCCTCTTCCAAAGCCTTCGCTGATGCGCCACGTCCCAAACTGGACAAGGCTACTTTGCGCAAGGCGCTGCGCATCTTCCGCTACCTGCGGCCGCACCGGCTGTCGATGGTGGTGGGTTTCCTCCTGCTGCTGACCACCACGGGTTTGGCGCTGCTCTTCCCGGGCCTGCTCGGGCAATTGGTGGATGCGGCCAAGGGCAATGCAGCGGCCCAGCAGCAACTCTTCGCAGATATCGATAAGGTGGCGATGACGCTCTTCGCGGTCTTCCTCGGTCAGGCGGTCTTCGGCTACTTCCGCATCGTGATCTTCAACCGGGTGACCACCGATATGCTCAACACCTTGCGCACGGACACCTATGAACACCTGCTGCGGTTGCCGATGATCTTCTTCGCGAAGAACCGCGTGGGCGAACTCAACAGCCGGATCAGCGCCGACGTGAGCATGGTGCAAGAAGCGTTGACCAGCAACCTCGCAGAGCTGGTGCGCCAGGTGATCACCGTGGCGGCGGGAGTGGTGTTGTTGGCCACCGTGAGCTGGGAACTCACGCTCACCATGCTCAGTGTGATCCCGGTGGTGGCCATCGTGGCGGTGTTCTTCGGGCGTTTCGTGACCAAGTTGAGCAAGCAGGTGCAGGACAAGATCGCCGAGACCAGTGTGATCGTGGACGAGACCTTGCAAGGCATCCAGAACGTGAAGGCCTTCGCGAACGAGCGCTGGGAGGCGCTGCGCTATGGCCGCGTGGTGGGCGAAGTGCGCTTGCTCGCGCTGAAGAGCGGTCGATGGCAG
>Ga0075157_10000207_pt1 | contig 56495 bp, 49 predicted proteins | sample JI81BgreenDNA_FD_70967 | JGI IMG/M metagenome (GOLD analysis project Ga0075157, IMG submission 70967) | Wastewater effluent complex algal communities from Wisconsin, to seasonally profile nutrient transformation and Carbon sequestration -... | ecosystem: Engineered > WWTP > Effluent > Algae...
TTGATCATGACGAAATCGAGCGCACCACCGTAGTAATCGCCATTTTCAGCACGGAGCAGCGGAAACTCGACCATCGGCGACCGGTTGAAGTAACCGCTTCCGTCATTAAGCATCACCCCGTTCTTGGCACACGCCGTGCAGCCCCTGGCGAAACTTTCGGGAACGGCGCCGACAAACAGATGCGGCTTTCCATCCCCACGGACGTCAATCAGCTCAAGCCCGTAAATCCCCCAGTACTGCTGGGACTCAAATCGATTGTCCACCGCCACAGGGAGCCGGGTCATGTCGACACGAAAGCGCCCGTTACCCTCATTGATCAGCACGTAGGGTACGGAGTTGGTCACTGCATCCGGATTGCAGTAGGGCTCGTTCGACTGGCAACTCGTGTTGGTCACCACCACATCAGGGAGACCATCGCTGTTCAGGTCTGCTGCCGTGGCTCCATGGCCGTAACCCACGAACGGAAGCTTGATGTTGTCGTATCGACCGTCGACGCGACTCAACAGGAGCCGCTGATGGTCCCCATAGGGCGGTCGATCGGGGATGTTTGGCTCACCGTCAAAGCCATGGCAGGCGTAGAAGACGTCCGGCTTCCGATCGGCATTGAAATCCGCGACCACTGCTTTCCGTGGACTGATGCATCCCGTCGTGTCTGACAGCAGCAGCGCGGTATCGTCGAACCAACGGCCCTGAGCGTCGCGGCGGAAGAAGTAGATCTTTCCCGGCGCATTCGGGGCCATGCGCCCCACATCAGCCGCGCTCCTCCACATCGTCAGCTGCGCAACGGCGCCATACGTGCCGTCCTGGAAGAAATCAGCAAAACCCGCAGAACCGCCTTGAAACCATGGATGTTGCGAGGTCTCTGGTGCGGGCACGATGCCGAGGGCGGTTGGACGCGGAAGATTCGGGTCAGAGAGGCGGATCGCCTTGGCATTTTCATACGACGTTGCAGCCACCGGCAGAGGCTCATTGGCAGCAACCAGCTCGAATCGGCCGACCGCGTTGAGCTGAAACGTCGCGTTCGTGTATCGGCGACCCTCGAACATCATCGAGGCCAGAACGAGAGTCCCCTCTCGATAGTTCGCCGCCGTCAACGGCAAGCCTTGCTCGATCATCGGCGTGTTGACCACGCTGAAGGTGCCGTCAGCCTCCAGCTTCAGACGTGTCCAGCCGTACACCACCCCATCCGACGCAACGGTCGGCAGGACCATCACTCGGTCATAGGCGAAGAAGCCGGGAATATCCGTGCGAAGCAGCTTGCTCAAGCTGGACGAGCTGCGCATGCGCTCCCGCAGCACGACCGCCTGGCTTGTCGGCGCAACAGGCGCACGGTAAATCGGCGGCTGCCGGAAGATGCCAGCATTCAGAGCCGTACTCTTCGTCAAGGCTCGGCTTCGAGCCAGAAGACGGACACCCGTCTCACTCCGGTCAGCAGACGTTTCCATGCCATTCGATCGAAGCTGGGAACGCGCATTGGCTGGCGAAATCGCAAGCGCCAGGGCGACGACGACGACCGAGATACGAAACAACGCCATGATTCTCCTCCGTGCATTCCATCGATGCTGGGGCATGACACCCCTTCCTGCTGGGCATCTTGCACCCAACGGCGGCCAGGGAAAGCGGGGACGGTCAAAGGGGGCGGTCTCCGCTCTTTCGCAGCCGGCCGGCCTGCAGCAGCTAGCAGTTACTCTTCTGCATGAGCCGCCCGAGCTGCGCCTAGCAGTCGATCATCAGGCCAAGCGGAAAGACCTGATTACGCTCGGCTCGCCGACTCCAGATCCCCAGCGTTTCCCGCTAGGGATGGTCTGAACAATCCGCCAACCCCTCGTGATTTCGCGGCTTGATGGCCAAAATCGCGTCAATCCGGTTGGAGTTTCGTGTTTTTCCGCGCCGCCAGACGGGTTTCCCCGTCCAGCGAACGCACTTATCCCACGGCCGGCATCAGCCGCCGGCGCGACATCCACAAGTTCGACAACGCGAACAGCGTCAGCACCTGCGCGGCATTCTTGGCGATGCCGCGGTAGCGCACCTTCGCGTAGCCGAACTGCCGCTTGATCACCCGGAACGGATGCTCGACCTTGGCGCGCACGCTCGCCTTCAAGCGCTCTAGTGTCCGCGCCTGCTTCTGCTCGCGCTTGCGTTTCATCGCCTTGATCACCGAGGGCTTCTCGGCGATCAGAAAAGCCGCATCGACGCCCATCATCTCCTCGCGCTTCGCCACGCCGGTGTAGCCGCTGTCGCCAAACACGATGTCTTCTTTGCCGTGCAGCAGCTTGTGCGCCTGCGTCACGTCCGACACGTTTGCCGCCGTGCATTCCACGTGGTGCACCAAGCCCGACGCATCATCCACGCCGATGTGTGCCTTCATGCCGAAGAACCACTGGTTGCCCTTCTTCGCCTGGTGCATTTCCGGGTCACGCTCGCCGTCCGCATTCTTCGTCGAACTCGGCGCGTTGATGATCGTCGCGTCGACGATCGTCCCCGAACGCAGGCTCAGGCCCTTGCGCTGAAGGTGCGCGTTGACCTGTTTAAAGATCTTCTCGGCCAAGCCATGCGTCTCCAGCAAGCGCCGGAAGTTCAAGATCGTCGTCTCGTCCGGGATGTCGTCCAGACCGCCCAACTGCGCGAACCGGCGCATCACCGGCGAATCGACCAGCGCTTCTTCCATCGCCGGGTCGGACAGCGCGTACCACTGCTGCAGGAAGTGGATCCGAAGCATCGTCGCCAAGGCATAAGGCTGACGGCCGGGCCGGCCCAGCTTCGGATAATGCGGCTCGATCAGCGCCAACAGCGCCTTCCACGGCACCACCTGATCCATCTCGGCCAGGAACACCTCGCGCCGCGTGCGCTTGCGACCACCAAGATCCTCGGCATCACCGAACGAAAACTGCATCGAACTCACCCTTGAAGCGATGACCGATTCTCGCCGAAAGTGGGCGAGTTGTTCAGACCTTCCCTAGCAGCCGATCTTCGCAGCCACCGCACCCATCCCCGCCCACGGCGACGAATGCTCGGACTGATGTTCTAGAGCCATCGGAATCGCATTTTCACGCGCCTCGGGTTCGTATCGCGCCAGCTTGCTGATGTTCCAATGCTGTCAGGACTATAAAACCGTCGCGATTCACGGCGCCATAAGGTGCTGATAGCGCTTAACAAGTCAGGCAAGCTTCGACTCTTGAAGCAATGGCATTAGCGCTTGGAGCTTCTTCATAAGCGCCAAAGGAACGGCGACCAATCGCCCTGCGGAAAGGGACGTCTCCGACTTTAGAACTAGCTTCGCCATCCGACCTTCGGTAGGAGGATATAGAAAGCCGGGGCCCTCATCGGTTTCGACATCAAGGACGCGATGGCGGACACCAATCCAGACACCACGCTGCGTTACCCCCTTGATGTCGGTCAGTCGGAGCTGGCGGCGGCGTGCTCTCGGCAGGCGCCCTGAAAGCCATCGGCCTAGGCAACTGACGCAATAGTCAGCACCGACATCAATCGCAATATCGCGGAGGCGCTTGGCACGAGGACCGAGGCTCGTCGAATGATCGCGATCCTCTGCATCCTCACGATCGTGAGTCCGCAAGAATTCGCTTTCTGCGCACTCCTTATCACGCTCAAGAATCCACGCCAAGAGCGACTTGGTGCTCATGACTTCCCTGATCGGCTCCGCCTCCCCAAAACCAGAAAAGTCAGTCCCCTCCACCTCAAGCCTCCAGCGACCACTGCCAAGATATCGGACGTATTCGTCCCACGATTCATTGCGTCCCGGAGCATCAGAAAGCTCGCCGTGATAGAGGAAGTGACGCTCGCTTTTCGGCGCGCTTGGCGGCATATGAAACTCAGATCCGTTTTTCAATGGCTCGGCTTAGCATACCCTTGGGGTCGATAGCGCGCGCAAGAATGACCAGCTCCTGACAGCTGCCAACCCAGGAAACGCAAGGAGTTCAGATGATCAGCTTCGAATACGCAGTGATAGGTTTGCCTCAATGTTCTGAGGCCTTCAGAAAGTGGAAGGCGCTGCCCTGCAAAGATCATGTCGCGACCATCAGTGGAGAGTGGGCGCAGTCCCCGAGGCATTTCGGACGATCAAGCTTAGAAATTAGCTGTTCCACGGATCGTTCCGTTCTCAAGGTACAGGCGATTGGCCAGGTTCCAAGTCCAATCATTCTCGTCGCAAGACTGGACGAGGGCTGTTCTGTCGCTGATTCACTACCCCACATCCGAAGGATCGTGGAGAAGGAGACGCCCTATTCCTGGCCGCGGCTCGATAGGGATGTTCAAGTAGCCACATGGCTTGAAGCCAGCGTCCTTGATGCCCCTGCGGTGGGCATCGGAATTGGGAGGATGAAGATCGACGAAGAAGACCCGAAGCTTTCTGCCGCAAAGGTGAGGCGTAAGGAGACTGCGGAAAAGAAAATCGCCGAAAAGGAAGCGGCTGCGAGAGGGAATCGCATTGCATCACTTCTTTCGACCTTTGAAGGCATCTTCAACGAAGACTTCCGCCTTAGTGACGAGACTACTAGTCAATGGGCCTCCCTTTCGGAGCAAGAGATCACTGAGGCTGTGAAAAAATCCAGCGTAAAGATAGAGAACATCATTCTTCAGTTCGAAAAACATGCTGACTGGATTCAAAGTCAGCGGCATGTCCACCGCGGATACTGGAACGCGAAAGAGGCAAGCCTTCGCCGCTTGGCAAAGAGGATTGAAGTTATCCTGAACAGCTCGAGCTGAGGCTAGGCAGACCAACAACCGGCGGGCTCATTCTTTTGAGATTCTTCCGTGCATAACGAACTTTCTCTCCTCGATCCTCAGGCTTTTGGAGAATCCACGCCGGCGAATCATCTCCGCCCGTAATCGCCACGAGGAGTTCGTCCACCGTCCTCTGTGGACTCTTGGGTGTTCCGGCAGGTCTGTCGTCCTGCCGCGTGCGGCCGGCAAGCGCATAGCGCACCCGTTCCAGCACCAATTCCGCCATCGCCTCATCCTGTTCAGTCGGCGGTTGGTTCGCCATTCGCCGCAGATCATCCATATCGACCTTGCCATGTTCACGATTCAGAGCAAGGGTCGCCAGGTGCTTTCCCGTCACAGCATCCCTGAAGCCGAAGACGTAGGTTTCTCCAGCGGCGCACCTGACGTGGAACGTGTCGACGCAATTTCGAAGGGCTATGGCTTCCTCCGTCAGTGCCACCGGGTCGGTGAGCGGCATCACGCGAACACCATCCCACGTGAAAGCTTCGATGGGGCTGCGCCAGCGGACCTCCATGGAGAGGGCTTTGGCTCGACGCATTCGCTCGTCTTCGGTGGCGGCAGCGAGGACTGCGGGCCAGGTCGTCTTCCGTCCGGCGGGAACCGGCCCACCGTAATGGGCCGACCAGCGCACAACCCGGGTCCAGTCGCCTTCAACGAAGGCTTTTCGTGCCGATGGGCCCTGTGCGGCAGACCATTTCTCCAGTGCGCCATGGAGCACCGCCTGTCGGCACGGCCACACCACGGGCGGGATCAGCCGATCATCTCCGGGCTCCACCGACGTTCGCGCCAAGGCGTCCCAGAGCGGCCAGGGCATTCGAGTCTTGAGCGGAAGCCCTTCATGGACCCGTGCCCAGTCGGCCATGAAGTCGAGCAGCTTGTGCGCACCACCGATGTTGTTCCGGTGCCAGTGTTCCCAGATCGGTCGCGGCCGAGCCGCCCGGAGGCGCTGCCAGCCCTCGGCCCCGACGCCCCGTCGCTGGAGTTCGGCTCGTAGGTACTGAAGGGGCGGCACCTTGGACTTGGACCACCCATGCCGGGTCACCCACGCCAAGGGCGTCAGCACCGGTTCCAGCCGCTCGACTTCCAAGAGGTCCGGCAGTAGATCCCGGAAGCCGTCGTACATCGACGTGTTCAAGCCGCCATCCCGGCGCTTTGAGCCGGCGATTCGGCGCGCCATCCGTAGGACCTCAGGGTCCAGCCTCATGGCCTCCAGGGCCTTACGCTCGATGGCTCTGACGTCGATCAATCGGTGCAGGTAGCGATCCACGACGCGCTCGGCCCACGCCGTCGCTGCTTGCGAGTGGAGGTTGTAAGCCGCGCTTCCCCAACCGACCGTCTGCATCTGCCGAGCGGTCTCCGCGACCCAGTCGCGACGATCACCCGCCAGCAGCGCCCCGATGACGCCCCACGTGCGCAGCGGCGCTTCGATCGGCACATTGCCCCCGAGCATCCGGTGACCGCCAAAGAATCGTGCCGCCCCTTCCACGCCCCGTCCCTCGTCCTTGACCCGGTACTCCAAGGTCCCGAGCACCGTGACCACCCGAATCCGTCGGTAGTGCCGCACACGAATATCGCGCTTGAGCCAGGGCTCGACGATCCCCCACAGGCGCAGGGCCGCTTCCCGAGCGCATTGCGCAAGGCCGGGGCTGCCGAGTTGGAGGGGCAGATCCTGCCGCTCGATCCAATCCTCGAACGGTACCAGTCGCTGGCTCGGCGCCTTGCGAGTGCGAAGGGACAGAACATCCCAGCGGTCCTCCCGGAGGAGCGGATTCCGGCCGGCGGTCATGGCGTCACCTCCGCATGTGCGGGCTGGAGGAAGCGGCGCACTTCAGCCTTGAAGGCCTCAAGGATGCTCTGCGGGTTTTCCGCGTAAACGCTCCAGCCCGCCCAGCTCAGGCCGGGTGCCGTCGAGATCTCCGTGTACTTGGAATGAGTGCCGGATTGCTCCATCACCCACTCCTCGATCCAGCTCACGATCGTGCGCCGGCTATTGCACTCGGACCATAGGTCATGGAACGCGTCACCCGCCTCCCAGCGCGGGCCATCGTCCTCATCATCGATGAGGTCGAACAACTCGTCCTTAGGGATCTTCGCCAGTTCCTCGTGCACGGAGGTCCACTCGGACGGCCAGTGTGTGGGGGGTGCTTTGCCAGCGAGCAGAAGGTCGGCGATCGCCGACTGCAGGTCCGTGTCGAGCGCCTTGTCTTCTTCATAGAAGACGCCTCCGAGGATCCCTTCGTCGATGTCGGTCGAGAGCACGAGGTGGGCGTTGCACCACTCCTCCCGGCAGACCGAGCAGATTTCGGGACGCTCGTCGTCGAGCAGCGTCGGGTCGCTTTCCAAGACCTCGCCGTACTCGCGGGCCCATTCTTTTGCGAGGTAGCGCAGCGGTGCCGGCGGCAGGGCGTTCTGCAGGCCGCGCAGGTCGTCGAGCGTCCAGCCGCCCTCACCGTCGGCTCGCAGGGCCAGCGTCCACCCTCGGCTGCCGTCGCCGGTGTCGAGGTGGAAGACGCGGTTCATGCCGGAGAGGCAGCGGTCCGCGTAGTCGCCGACGCAGTGGCGCATCTTCAGTCCCTCGCGCCACAACGCCACGCCATCAGGGAGCGCGGTGATCTGCACGCCGGCGAACTCGCGCGTCGTCATCCCGGTTTCCCAGCGCTGGCCTTGGGCCGTCAGTGCGCGCTCCTCGGCGGCTTCTGCTACCCGGGCGCGGGTGAGCAGTGTCGACCACTTGGCACGCGCCGCTCCTTTACCCAAGTCGGTTCGCCACGCCGCGACCACGGGCAGCTCCTGATCGATGAAGGCCGCAAAGGTGCCGTTCGCGAGTCGGCGCAGGCCTTCGCGGAGTACCCGGACGGCAAGGGCCGGGGTGAGCTCCCAACGGGCGACGGTCAGATGCCAAGTCGTCCCATGGATGGAGGACAGTTGGAACAGGGCGACCCAGTCGGCGATCGGGCCTTGGAGCGGAAGAGGCGCGCCGAGCACCGAGGCCAGACGCAGATGACTGATCACCGTCTCCGGGCCGAGTGCCGAGAAGCGATCACGAACATCCGGCAGCTGATGCCGGACCAGCTCACGCCAGATCGATCCGCTGATGCCACGACGCGACAGGGCTTGGCGCAGTGCGCGGACGGGACGCTCGGTCGTGGCCGAGGCCAACGCGGAACCGGCGGCGAATCCCACCACCGCCAGCGCCGGATCGATGGCATGGAGCTCGGCCAGAAGACGCCAGTGGCGCTCGTCTTTGGCGAGGTCGAGGAAGCGGCGCTGTTCGCCGCGATGCAGAGGGGCCGCCACCGACCAGAGCGCCTCGGCGGCGTCATCCGGCAAGGGAAGGGCAGGGCGGACGGACGCGATCAACGCGCCCGGAACGAGCGAGGACACCATGGACATCTCCTTTCGAAGGGAAGGTGACCGTCGACCGTGGTGCGGCCGACGCTTTACCAGCACTTGTGGATCGCCCTGGAAGTGGTCTTTAAACCGGCGATGCGTCGAACCCGACGCGGGGGATGCGTTATGCGAGATCGGCTTCTTCAACCCATGTGTCGCGGGTGGTGCGGATCCGCAGCGACGCGGGCTCCCCTTTTTCAATCCACACATACCCGGCCTGTTCGAACTGGCGCGCCAGTTGATTGGCCTCGGTCACGCTCAGGCCCGCGATCAGAAGGCTGTCCTCCGACCACTCGCCGGAGGCACCTCGACCACGGGCCTCGGTTGCCGGCCATCCCTGCGCTTTGACCGCCGCGATCAGCTGGTCGTGCCGATGCTCGTTGTCGTCATCCGTGAGCTGACGCGACATGGGATTCTGGGCAGTGATGAAGACGGCGGATCGCCGCTCCATCTCGCTAAGCCATGCCTCCACCGCTGGCGATGGGTGGCCTATGGTGATGACCGCGTCGGCACTCGGAAGATGCGCCGTGTATCGACTCTCACGATACGCCTTCCGAAGGGCAGGATGCAGTTCGGTGCGCATCCAGTCCTGGAAGACCTCTTGGGCCTGGTCGTGCGCGTAGTCCCTCGCGGAAAAGCCGGGAGACTCCATCGTCTTGACGTCCCAGATCTGCGCCTCCTCGCCAAAGCTCTCGAAGCGATCGATGAGGTCCTTGACCGAGGTCGCCTCATGCACCTGCGCTTCGAGACTCTTCCAGACGCAGCGCCGGGCTACGGCCAGCGCCCGTTCGAGATCCGTGTAAATGCCGAGATCGTAGACGTCCTCTTCCCCTGGCGCGCCGAAGTTCTCGAACGCCTTGACTTGCCAGCGGCGAGTCACGACAAGTCCTGCCGCTCAGTGACACCGGCCAAGGCGTGCATCTTGGCCACAGTCCGATCGAACTCGCGGGCCAGCTCATGGAAACGTGCCGTGCCATCGGGAGCACGCTTGAGGAACACCCGAGCCAGCGACTCGTAGTACTTCAACGTCCCGTCGCGACCAGCGGTGAAGCGATCGAACACGCGCAAACCGGCATCGCCTTCAGCGTCCGCGACGATGGCGCGAGCGTTGTGCAGCTTGTCGCAGGCCGAAACCAGCAGTGAGGCATCGGGCTCCTTCGCGAGGTGCGCCATGTAGGCCAGCTTCCGGTTCAGCCAGTCGGCGCGCTTCGCCTCGATGGTGTCGAAGCTCCCCTTGGCCTCGGCGGTGCCATCGGTGCAGTCCTTCACGATGGTGGCGACGGCGTCCCCGAACTGGGCGCGGATCGACGCCTCATGCTCGGCGCCACAGTCCTCGAGAACGTCATGCAGCAGGCCGGCAATGGCCTGATCCTCATTGCCACCGTATTCGAGCACCATGCTGGAGACGCCGAGCAGGTGGTACAGGTAGGGGATGCGGGTGCCCTTACGGAACTGCGGGGCATGTGCAACCCGGGCGTAATCGACGGCCTGGGTATAGCGCTGGGTCAGAACAGTCATGGTCGAACTCCTTCTCACGTGCCGCTGGCGCCCGCGGCGGGGCCCCGACCGTCGTCCGGTCGGCAGGATTCGCTTGGTGCTTTGGCACTGGGCCAAGTTCACTCCGGCGATGGTGGCGGGACTCGCCCCACCGTTGGCACGGAGGAAGCGACGCTTTACCAGTGATTTTTATCCCGCCCTGGAAGTTGTCCCTTAAACCGGCGGTGTGGCGGCTTCCCGACCACAAACACATCTTATCATGCGGATGAAGAGATATACAACCTCTTCGGGCAGGGGGACTGCCTTCAGGCCCCTTTCTCCTCGGCCGCGTCGTCGCCCGTGAGGGGCGTGTTTTCCAGCCACGCTTCGATGAGCGGCGAGCGCAGCGTGGCGGGGTTCCGGTACTCGGTGTTGTACGACTCCGGGCCGAGTCGAAGCGCGACCTCGATGAGGTGCTGTTTCTTCTCGGCCCCGCTCCAGCGATCCCACGAATCAGTGAGGACGTTTCGCTCAATCAACTCGAGATCGGGGTCCCACGCGGCGTCATTGGCGTCCTGGCAAAGGGCGGCGAGATCGATCTGGTCCGTTCGACCCTTCCCCTTCGGGGGATGGCACGGCACCCCATGAAGCGCCGCTTGGAGCAATCGCGCCGCACGGCGACGCCCGTTGAGTGGATGAGACCACGTGATCACGTCGACACACTCCTGCTCGTCCCCCACGCCGCAGCGCCGGCGCAAGGCATCAAGCAGCGAGAGTCGATTCGGCGTCGACGAACGGAAGACCTCAGAGTCGATGAGCTCGCAGAACGCCCCATACATCGAACGCACCACCGTCTCACGCGTTCCGCCGACACCCTCCCACGGCCACTCTCCATCAAGCTGTCCGTTCATCGTGTGCTCCGGCGGGGGCTCGAAACACACTTCGAGACCCCGTCGCCAATCGAAACGGAACGCGCCGGCGATGCGGCCACCGTCATGCCACACGAACCCGCAATTCTCGGCTCCGCCACACAGCGCCTCGAGCCAACGGATGAGCCTCGGGAAGAACAAGTCAGAGCCACCGGTGACCAGAAGGTGCCGGACGCGGAGTCGGGATTGCTCCCCCCAGATCGGGTGATCCATGAGGCCGTCACGGATCAGGCCCTCTTCCACGGTGCCCCACTGGTCCGGCACCGCGAGGCTGACCCAGTAATCGACTTCGGGCACGTACGGCCCGCCGTCCTGTACCCAGAAGCGCACGTGGAACCCTGCATCGTTGGCGTCACTCATGGCTCAGTCCTCCGGCGGTCACGGCGCCAGCACGTTCGGCGTCCAGCCACGCTTCGATCAGCTTCGAACGCGGCAAGCACTTCTCAATCGGGCCGTTCTCATTCTCCGAGCAGCGCCACACCACATCACCCAACCGCTCCTCGAGATAGACCCGTCGTTGTGCCTTGTCACCTGCCTGCCAGTTCGGGCTCTGCAAGGCGTCGCTAACCCAGCGCTGCTCATAGGCGGAGCCGAAGATGCTGTCGTCGTGCCGTGCGGAGGCCATCCCGCTGGCAGCCTGTGGTGATGGCGCGCCCACATCGGGCAGCGCGGCAGCAGCCTTGAACTCACGCGTCGAGAGCTTGGCGGGCTTGCGATAGTCCATGCCCTGAATTGCGCGAGCCAACCACTCCGACGCCCGTTCGGCCTCCAGCGACGCCAGTGCATCGAGCACTTCATTAATCGACGCGTCGAAGCGGAACGCCAGCATATCGGCCAGTGTGAAATTCACGAAGTGGCGGCGATCGAATCTCTCGGAGCCAAGGAACTCGAGATACCCCTCGTAGAACGCCCGAACCAGGTCTTCCCGACGTATGCGATGGATGTGGTCCACCGGTTCACTGCGCCGCGACCAGCGGCTCCCGGTCCACAGGAAGCGAAGCCTGCCCACATGGCGCGTCTCCGCCTCCCATGCCAGCTCACCGTCCGGGCCTTCTCCGTCCCAGCAGAACGAGGCCAGATCTGCGCCGAGATGCACCGCCTCCAGCCAACGAACCATCCGGACGAAAAAACGCGACATGGTGGGAGAGCTGAAAGCGCGGTACACCGGGCTGTAAAACCGCCAGCCCTCTTCGGTGCCTTGGGCCCCCTCGTCCCCGAACAATCCGTTCACATCCCGGAAGGCGAGGTAGATCAGATATTCCCCGTTGGCGACGCTGAAGCGGACATGCAGTGTCCTGCAGTGTCCGATGCTTAGGGATGTCATCGCCGGTCTCCTTGTCCGCGAGGGTATTTAGGTGTGCAGGCTCTCAGTCACCGTAGCTGGTTTCGAATTCGGCACTGTGCATCAGCACGAAATAGACTGACTCCGGCAGGCCGTCCAACCACGTATCGATCCGTTGAGCCTCGTCCGGCCGGTCGGGTAAGCAGCGCTTCGCCTGCCAGACCGCCATGGGGGCAACGAAATCCCGAAAAATGTTGTCCTTCGAGACATCGACGTTAACCAGCATTTGGACCTTTTCGAGATGCAGATAAGCGTTCGGTAGCATGCTGTGGACCATGTAGTGGCCATCTTTCCGGGAGACGGCCAGAAGGGTGTGGTCAAAGGGCATGTTGGTCTCCTCTTTGCCGCGGCGGGCGATCGCTACCTGCCGTACGCACCGATTGGACACCAATGCCATCTCATCAATCGAGACGCATGCCAACCAGACTCTGCCACTCGGCAAGAGAAAGTCGACGAACTCGGCGAGCATGGTAGTCGGCGAGGCTCGTCAGCCCGATGCCCCGCTCGTGACCGGCGGTGTAGACCGTCACGTGAGGGAGAGTTTCGGCCAGATCGATGCCCGAAGCCTCGGTCAATCGCCGCCGGAATGCGTTCAGCGCGGGGCAGTGCAGATGGCGGATCACCGAGAATCGAATGGCCTCATGGGCTCGTTCTTCACGGAGCAGATCGAAGGCACCAAGAAGGCCAATCTTCCACTGCTCGCTATCGAAAGCATTCTGCCATTCGGTTTCCAGAAGATGGGTTGCTAGGTGCTCGGCTTCGCCGGTTGATAGGAGGGTGAGATGCGTCTCAGCCTTTCGAATCAGGGTGATCTCGGCGAGCGGCAGGGTGCCGGGCAGCTGATCCAAGCCCATATGGAGAGGGAGAATTACAGAGCCCGTTGCGCTTCGGCCTGGCCATGAAAACTTCGTCGGCGACGTCATGGAAACAATCATGCCGTTATTGCATTGATTGGCGTCAGCCCTTGCCTCTTCTTCCGGTGCCATCAGGAGTTCGATCATCAAGGTGATGCAATGATGCCTTCCCTTGAAATCGCGATACGCATCCAGCTGCTGAAGTTCTCCCGGAGAGAGCTCCTCGAGGCTTCGCATCCGGACGTTCTGCAAAGGTCTACGTGACCTCGGGAACTCGACATCACTCATGGGATGTCTCCAACGACACTTACGACAACGCCGAAGACTCGGCTCCTTGGCGGAGCTTTTTGCCCGAGACCAACGCAAGCCGATGCTTGAGCGCAGAAGAAGGCGAGACCGTGTGCACGGAAGCCATCTTCTTCGCCGTATTGGTCGACAGAAGACCGTGGGACGGGGCGATCCCCAGCCGGACCAGATCCAGCCGGTCCGCGTCCCAGCAGGCACCAATGCTCGGGTCGGAATGCACCCACCCGTCCGAGTGATGGCGGATGGCCTCGTCGAGACGTTCGAGCTGACCCGCATTCAAGTCCGAGAACCAGCCGCGATCGCCAATGGCGTCCATGGCATCGGCAGCCCTGATGCCATGATCCCGGTCCCGGCCTTCGCTCCAGCGTTGATGGTCGTGACGTAAGCTTCCCCGTCAAGCACACAAAGCGAAAGTAGAACTTTCCTCGTATTGCTGACGGACCTCGGCGGGCGTCATATCGCCGAGGGAATCGTGGGGTCGCTGCTCGTTGTACTCGAGCATCCACCACCACGCGGCCTCTCGCACATCATCGAGCCGCCGGAAGAGGTACTGGTCGAGCAGCTCCTCCCGGAACGTTCGGTTGAATCGCTCGATGTAGGCATTCTGGTTCGGCTGGCCGGGTTGGATGTATTGGATCGCCATGCCCTGTTCCTTGGCCCACTCGGTGAAGGCTTCACCCAGGAACTCCGGGCCGTTGTCGGTTCGCAGCACCTGCGGCAAGCCGCGCTCGCGTTGGAGCCGTTGGAAGATCCGGACCAGACGCAGCGAGGAAATCGAGGTATCGACCTCGATGTGCAGTGCCTCGCGATTGAAATCGTCCTCCACGTTGAAGGTCCGGAACCGACGCCCGCAAACGAGCGCGTCGGACATGAAATCCGCCGACCACACTGCGTCTGGCGTCCGCGGCACATACAGCGGCACGCGCTCGCGCTTCGGAAGGCGACGCTTGGCAGCGCGGCGGCGGTTCAATCCCATGGCCTTGTAAACCCGATAGATGCGCTTGTGGTTCCATTCGGGCCGGCGCCGCCGCAGCAGTTTTCGGCATTTCCAGAAGCCTCTGGCCGGCCGGTCTTTGACCAGTTCGGCCAGCGCCGAAATGATCTCGGCGTCGCGGACCGTCCAGTCCAGCGGCGGCCGGTACCATGCCGCCCGGGACAGCCCGACCATGTCGCAGGACCGACGCAGCGGCCGCTGGTGCTCCTCGAGGAGGAAGCGCACCGCATCGCGCTTCTGCGCCGGCCCTACAATTTTTTTGCGATCAGGTCCTTCATCGCGGCGTTATCGAGCGCCAGCTCGGCGTACATCCGCTTGAGCTTGGAGTTCTCGGCCTCGAGCTCCTTCACTCGGCGCAGCTCGGAGGCCTCCATGCCGCCGTACTTCGACTTCCACTGGTAGTAGGTGGCCGAACTGATCCCGGCCTGCCGGCACAGGTCCTTGATCGGCACCCCGGCGTCGCCCTGCTTGAGCACGGCGATGATCTGGGTCTCGGTGAACTTCGACTTCTTCATACAACCTCCTGGCGGGGGAAACATGCCAGAAAGTTCTACTTATCAAGTGTCTGCCGACTGGGGAAGCTTACGGTGAAGCACAGCAAACCAGGCGGCGACCCAGAGGTCACCACCCTCACGAGCAGCGATCCGGAGTCCATACCGCATGACCCGTGCCCAGTGGGCGACGCCATGGATGCCCTGCCAGTCGAGCCGGAACATGCTCTTCAGGTGGTCCAGCACTTCGGGCCGAAGGACGTGTCGAGCAATGCGGGTCTCGGGGGAGTCCATGCGCAGCCAAGATTTCTCGAAGCTCACCGCTTGGGCTCCGACCAGCCCATCAGGGCAGACAGCCGCTGCTCCACGAGGCTGGAGTGGGAGCTGAGCAACTGGCAACGACGGTCCCAAGACTCGGACCGATCACTGGCCCGGTCGATCGCTTCCTTGAGTGGCAAAAAGTCCGGCGTGGTCGACCAGTCATGTGCGTTGGACCACTCCACGAGATCGGCCAGATACCCCCTGGCTTCGCCCGTCCACGTGCAGGCGACCGCGTCGAAGATGCGGTCGATCCGAATCAGCAGCGCATAGGTCTCGCGCACGTTCATGGGGCGGCCCCTCCGTCGGCAGTTGTCATCGTGTGCCACGCCAGAACGCCGTTCTTCTGGAGCCAAGCGATCAGCATCGACGGCGTGTTCAACGTCCCGCTCCCGACGCGTTGACCATCCGATTTCACCAGACCCCATGAGGGGAATTGCTGAAGGCCGTACGAGGCCATCTCATCGCGGAGTTCGGCCTCGGCATCTTCGGGATAGCCCCGGTCGGGGCCGGGGTGGGGCCAGAAGGCCAAGGTCAGTTCTGGCTCACTTTGGATGCCGAGAAAGGCGTCCAGAACCTGAGGGTCCTGATCATGGAAGTCTCCCTGGGTGAACAGGGTCAGTTGCGGCATAACGTTCGACATGGCGATCTCCGAGGTCATAGAAGCCAGTCGCGCCTATCAAGAAACGCTTCCTGCGCAGCGGTCTCAATGGCGCCTGGTCTGACCGATCGGACCCGGGCCATCAGGGAGTCGATCGATGCATCGGGGTCTTCCATGGCCAGCAGCATCGTCGCGACGGTTCCGGCCCGACCCAAGCCGCCTTTGCAGTGGATAAGGAGCCGCCCACCTGTGCGAAGCCGCTGACGAAGCGCCTCTTCCTCGCTCGTCCAACGATGTAGGAAGCGGTGATCGGGCGGATCGCCATCAAGGATCGGCCAGTGGTGCCAGCGCCATCCCCTCGCTGCAATCGCCGCCCCAAGATCCGGGACGCACAGCTCCTCCAGTTCCCAAGGCTCCACGAGGGTCATCACCTCGGTGCAGCCCCAATCGGCCATCACATCGAGATCCATGGCGAGATCCCGATCCCATACCCCGCTCAATGCGTTCGGCTGGCGCTTCCCCGGACAAAAGGTCAGGCCGATGGCGCCGCTGCCGAAGGGCAGCGTGTCGATGCGGAGGGGATGCGATTGGCTCGTCTTCCTCGAAAGCGTCATGTGTGATCCGAATGGTTGCCCTTGCGCTGAGGGATTGTCGTGTTGGTGATCACGAAGAGGTTGCTGTGCATCGCGGCCAAGGGGTGCCGTCGCTCGGCGGCCCGTCGAGCGCTTGCTTGTCTTCTTCCGTCAAGGACACCCGCTCTCGTGGCGTGCCATCACCATTGAGGGAGGCCTCGCCGCCCGGCTGATGCAAGTCCCAGCGGTAACCGGTCGCTGGCAAGGTGTAGGTGCACGCTCCAGAAGGCTGTCTGGGCACTTCAATCTCGAGATCGATCCCTGCCTCGATCAACCAATGCAGTCGCCAAGGATCTGTCAGCTTGAGGAAACTCCGCGATTCATCGGTCGGAACTACTCGCAGCACATCCCATGTGCCACCAGGCGGCCTCACGTACAAGTAGCAGCCCTGCATCGGGCATTGCGGCCTGGAGGCTTTACCGGTCATAGCAACTTGGATTACGAGCCCGCCGTTCTCGTAGAGATCACTAAACACAGTCAGCGATGTGGCTTGGCTCCCGTCGCCGTTCCAACCTTCCAAAGCCATCAGCATCGCTGTTCGGTATGGCATGCCGTCACTTGGGGCAGCGTCTTCGAAGTACCACCAGCGACTGGTCGGCGGAATCTCGCTCTGGGCGTCGGCGTGGCAACCAATCGCCGCCGCTGCCAACATGCTGAAGCAAATCCAGCGGACGACTCGCCAGACGTCGACAAGGCTTGCCTTCAATTTGATGCTCATTCGTCGCGCTCCTTCACGCGTGAGCGCCATCGCGCGATGAGCGGATCCAGCACGTCGCGACCGCGGAGGTCCTCTCGCCAGTCGATCGGGATGCCGTCCAATCCATACAGCACCCCCGCCGCCGCGCCGGCAACGGCCGCCGTAGTGTCGGTGTCATGCCCGAAGGCGATGGCGCGGCGGATGCAGCTGGCGTAGTCGCGGGTTTCCTCGACCGCAATCCGAGCCGACCACAGGGTGTCGACGACATAGCCGCTGCCGCCGGCCTTGGCGCGCCACGCCGGATCGAGGACGAACTCGATTTCCTCGTACGGCAGCCCCACGTCATCGGCGAAGACGGGGTTCCGCATGATGTCTTCGGCCATCGCCCAGGACTGTTCCGAGCCCCAGCGGTGCAGGGCGCCGACCCAGAGGCAGTACGCCGCGCAGGCGACATGCGAGCGCGGATGCCCGTGGGTGACCTTGGACTGCTGGGCGGCCGCATGGGCGAGGTGGTGCGGCGAGCGCCACGAGTGCATCAGCAGGGGGAAGACCCGCATCAGTGCGCCGTTGCCGTTGTCCTGCTCGGTGGACGGGCCGGCCTGATCCGGTGCGACGCCGGCCATCAGACGATTGATTGCTGTCGCCGTCTGGCGACCGACGTCGAAGACCGAGCGGTTCACGGCGAAGCGGCCTTCGTGCAGCCATGCCTTCAGGTTGCTGGCGAAGTGCTTGAGATCGACCTCGCCGGTGCTCACCAGCGTGTCGAGCAGAGCCAGCGCCTGCGCGCCGTCGTCGCTCCAGGTGCCCGGAGGCACGCCGGCATGGGCGCGCGGAAAGCCTCGCGGCGGCACCAGATCGATGGCCCCCAGCGGCGGCAGGGCGTGCGGCGGATGGAACTCGTAGGGCACGCCCACGGCGTCACCGACCAACAGCCCCCACAGGCCGGCCTCGGCGAGCTCCGGTGGCAGTTCCTCCGGCGACAGCGGGCCGATACTCATCTCGCCCAAGACGGGCGCATCGAGAAACCCGAGCGCCACGCACTTTCCTTGACGGCCGAAGGCGATGGCCTGCTCTTCGGTGTCGGCCCAGTGCACGGCGGATTGGCATTGCCCACAGAAGCGGACGCCCTCATCGCGACCAACGCGCTCCAGCGTGTCCCAGCGCATGGGGCATTCGTAGCGCAGCCGGCAGCCGTCGATCGGGGCGGTGCTCATTCGGAGGCTCCGCGGTTCGGGGGCGTCGGGCGCTGATCCTCAGGCAGTCCCGGCCAGAGTCCCAGCAGTTTCGCGGACTCCGGTGCGGGAACGATGCAAAGGTGGATCGCCTTCAGGTGCTCGCCGACCACGTCCGCATAGACGAGGCACTGCGGCACGGGCGGATTGCCCTGCCAAAGGACCGCGCATTCGACGTGCCCGTAGCCCGGCCGATGCGCGAGGTCGGCCATGGGCATGAGCCCTGCATTTCGCATGGTCTCGAACTTGGCCGCCATGAATTCAAGGTAGGCGTCCTTCCCGACCATGTCGGTCAGGACGTTCTGGGAGGTGTAGGTGACGTCCGGCGCCAGCAGGGGCGCGAGCGCGGACGGATCCCCCGTGTTGATCATGGCCGCGTAGGCCATCAGGGCCTCGCGCGTGGTCAGGGCCGGGGTCGCACTGGCGGTGTCACTCACGGTTGCCTCCTTGGCGGTGTGTCGCGACGGTCCCATGCTTCGGTCTCATGGGTTGCGAGGTCAATATCGTTCCGTGCCGTGCGGCCCTCCAGTAAAGTCGGGCCATGGACGCCGTGACCCTGAAAGCCAAGCTGGCTGCCCTTCCCCCGGAAATCCCGGAGGACTTCCGGGTCCGCTGCCATCGCGCCATCAGTTGGCTGCGACGGGCGGAGCAAGAAGACGACGCGGATGCCCGGTTCATTTTTTTGTGGATCAGCTTCAACGCCGCCTACGCCTGGGAGTTCGGCCATGAGCAGTCGGAACGCGACCTGCTCCGCCGCTTCTTCGAACGCATCCTTCTGCTCGATGCCGACAAGCGCCTCCACCCCCTGCTGTTCAAGAACTTCACCGGCTGTGTTCGGACGCTGATCGACAACCCCTACCTGTTCGATCCGTTCTGGCGGGCCCTGCGCGACCATGACAGTAGTGGTCGCTGGGAAGAGCAGTTCCAGGCCGCCAAGCGCGTCGCGACCGGGGCGGTGATGTCCGGGGAGACCGCGACCGTGGCAGGGATCGTGGTCGACCGGCTGTATGTCCTGCGCAACCAACTCGTCCATGGCGGCGCCACCCACGGCAGCAAGGTCAACCGTCAGCAGGTGAAGGACAGCGTGGCCTTGTTGGGGCAACTCGTCCCGCTGGTGATCGACCTGATGCTGGCGTCCGATGGCAGCGGGTTCGGCCATATCGCGTATCCCGTGGTCGGGCCGATCTAGACCTCGATCCACCCAAGGGTGCCCACCGCACCGCCAGCCCTCCGTGGCCGTTCGGCGCGATGGGCGTGAAACGGATCCGAGCCATTGATCCGCCCCATGCTCACAGCGCGCTCGCCTCGAAACCAAAGACCAGACGCGCCGATTCCGGGATCACGCAGGGCAATCAGCCCGGGCAACCCTTGGCCGTCATGGCCTTGCGCACCGCTTCCTTATCTCCGCGAACGTTCGCGAGCTCGGCGGCCTCGATGCCATCGCCCTCGCCAACGCCCCACCAGAACGCCTGGACCTTGGACGACTTGATGCGCTGCTCTTGAGCGGCGACCAAGGAGTTTTCCCGACGCGCGAGCGAACTCATTTCCGCGGCCAGTCGATCACAGTCAAACGCCTCGTAGGCCAAGCTGCTGGTGTAGCTGCCCGTGATCTGGGCGGCAGGCGTGGGCATGTTCAGGCAGCCGGTAGTCAGTACAGCGCCCGCGAGAAGCATTGCTACGGTCTTTCCATTCATTGGTGTTTCTCCTTACGTCATGGGTTCTCTGGCGCGGTCAAGGCATAACCGGCGGCCAGCGGTGCGTTGTTGAATCCCGAGCGCAAAATCGGTGATCGCGCTGAGATCCGAGAACCGGACTCGGTCGTGGCGGAATCAGGCGCCTGTATCCGCCACGACCGGCGGATCACGTCATCCCCAAGGAAGCGATCGCATCAAGAAAAGACTGCGAGGTTGGCCATGGAGGACAGCAATCCATCCCTCTCCCTCACCACTGGAGGCGAAGGCCGAGCATGGCGTTGCGCTCGTCCTTGGTGAATGCCGTATCGAGGCCAACCGACCACGAGCCGTCGATGAGGTACCGAGCACCGATCTCGACGATGCCGCCGTCGTAAACCTCGAGGTCGGCGTTATCGACCTTCACAACACCAGCCTTGATCGAGGCCTCAAACGTGTCCGAGAGCAGGCTGCGCAAACCCACGGTGGCCTGATAGCCGTTCTCGGACTCCGATTCACCAAGCGCGCCGGCCTTGATGCGAAGGCCCTTGGCCTCGATCAGCGCATGGAGCGTCTCGTCGATGGCCACGGCATATCCAAGACCGAGCGTGGTGCGATCGAGATCAATCTGCGCACCATCGATGATGTCGTTGTCGACCGAATCGTAGCTTGCCGTCGCGAAGAGGCCGGTCTGACCTAACGCGATGCTGCCCGCGGCACCGAACCCATTCGCGTTCAACGTCAAGTCGCTCGGACCGAGCAGATCGGCCTGGGTGTAGACGCCACGAAGCTCGGCGTAGGTGTAGCTGAGACCCGCGGCATTAACGGCCGGCGAGGCGAGAATCGAAAGCCCCAGCAGGGCGGCGTAAGCGTTGCACTTCATTGGTGGTACTCCTTGGTTGAAGGACCCGAACCAGCGTCCGGGCTTTGACATCCGCCGTCATGGCGGAATGGGGTTGCTCGTCGATCGCACGAGACGCGGAGGAACGGATCGAGCGACGTTCCGCATACACAGCGCGGTGATCCGAGTCGGCCGAAGCGAAGGAGAACTTCCGCATCGCTAACGAAGAAGCCCATTGGCGTCAGAAGCGATTTCGCGGGGCAGCCTCGAATCGACGATGAGGAACGGGAAGCGAATGGTTCGACACCCGCGTCTCACGGATAGAGACAGGAGAAGGCCACATTTATATGTGGGGGACTGCGTCCCGGCGTGTCGCAGACGATGAGATTCCTTGGCGAAATGCTGCGCCTTCACCCAAGCAAGGAGCAGTGCCATGACGGATCAGAGCCACATCGCGGTCATCCTTGACCGCACCGGGTCGATGGACAGCATCCGCGACGATGTGATCGGCGGATTCAATGCCTTCCTCGCCGAGCAGCAGTCCGCATCCACGGCGACGACGTTTACGCTGGTGCAGTTCGACTCCCAAGACCCCTACGAGGTGCTGCATGCGGCGAAGCCGATCGCCGACGTCACGCCACTGACGCGGGAGCAGTACGTACCGCGTGCGTCGACGCCCCTTTATGACGCGATGGGGCGGGGCATCCTAGATCTGGAGTCCCAGATCGCAAAGCGGCCTGAAGGCGAGCGGCCCTCCAAGATTATCTTCGTCGTGGTCACCGACGGTGCTGAGAACGCCAGCCAGGAGTTTGACCGCCCGGCGATCACCAAACTGATCGACACCAAGAAGGCGGCCGGGTGGGACTTCGTCTTCCTCAGCGCCGACATGGATGCATTCCACGATGCGGGTGCTGTCGGCATCGACTACAGCTCGCGGCTGGCCTTTCAGAAGTCTAAGCGGGGCAATGACGCCGCCTGGGCGGCGGCTTCGTCCAAAGTGCGGGCGCGCGTGATGGGAGCTGCGGAGAAGCTTGCCTTTGATGACAACGACCGAGACTCGAGTCAGTAAGATCACTGCCAGCCACGTCGAGCAACGGCAGAGTTCAAAGACAGAGCTCTCTGCCCTTTGATCCTTGCTTCTTGACTAGGCGTGCGAGGCTAGTAACTCGTCCCGGACGCTTCTCGCACCGAACGCTGGAGCTTTACTCAGCATCGAGGGGCTTCGGCACAGCGAAGCTTAAGCGGTCGACGTAGATGCGCTCGCCTTCGGCCCGAACTAAGACTTTCGAACCCTTTGCATACGTCGCGAGCAGCCGATAGATCGGCTCAAGCGGGATAGCGGTCTCCCCCAACTCGATAACCTCGGCGTCTACCATCGCAGTTGAGGCCAGAGTGCCCATGAACACGAGACCTTTCTGGGACGAAATGACTCGGACCGACGGCTCCCTAATGCTCTTGAACTGCCGGTTCTTCGGCCTAAGCGCAGCAAGGGCCTTGCGGAGTGCTTGAGCATCAACCATTGCTTTCATTGAGCAGTCCTAATCGCCGACATCGCTAGCCTGAACGATCGCATCGTCCGCTACCTTGGCATTCCGAAGGGCTGAAAGAGGCTTCTCTCAACCAGTCCTGGTTCTGTTGGGTTCTTGAATCGCTCAAGGTTCCATTGACACTCAGGATCCTCGTTGCGCGATGATGGCCGCGAAAGTTCATCACTGACTCGACACGCTTTGAAGCGAGAGGAAACGCGAAATGGCCAGGGGAATTAACAAGGTCATCTTGGTAGGAAATCTCGGTAACGACCCGGATGTTCGGCACACGCAAGGTGGCACGTCGATCACAACGATCAGCGTCGCCACCACGGAGAGCTGGAAGGACAAGAGCGGAGTGGCTCAAGACCGTACGGAGTGGCATCGCGTGAAGTTCTTCGGCCGTCTTGCCGAAATCGCGGGCGAGTACCTCAAGAAAGGCCGGCAGGTATACATCGAAGGCACCCTTCGAACGGACAAGTACACCGACAAGGAAGGAGTGGAGCGCTATTCCACGGAGATCATTGCCAGTGAGATGCAGATGCTTGGTAGCGGAGCTGGAGGCGAGTCGATGGGGCAGGACTCAAGCGCGCTCGCAGGATTCAGTGAGGGTCGGCGTGGGAATTCCGGCGTCGGGGGCCAAAGCCCTAGAGGCAACACTCCGAAAGCCGGAACCGGCGGGCGAAACAATAAGGAAGAGAGCGATCCGTTCTTTGGGGATGAAGGGATTCCCTTTTAGGCTCTAAGGGGAGTTGCTAAGCGGCCCTTGTCCAAGCGTCCGGTTCTCATCGCAAAGCACTGAGTCTCGTCTCGGGCACTAGGAGTATTCGGTCAAATGCAGTGAGAGGAACTTGGCGGCGACACGGGCGCTACTCCTGACCCTCGCAAACGTTAATGTAGCCAATCAGCGCGCGCGCCCTAGTCATTCCAACATAGTGGGATGATCGCAATTTGGACTTCGCGCTTGGAGTATCCATATCAACCAGCCACACCACCAAACTCTCTAGGCCCTTGAAGTTACCGATCTCTGCGAAACCCACACCGCGGTGGTCCGCGCCTCGAGCAGAGTAGGAGTCCAGTACCGAGATGCGCAGCCTCCCATGCTCAGGAATCAGTGACACACAAGAATTGGAATAGCTCTTGGGCGACAGAATGACGATGTCTGACGGACTGAATCCCTCATCGTCGATCATTTTCACTAGCTCACTCTGCAACGCGGCGGCAGCGTCCTCGTTGCTGCCGACCTTGATCTCACGCACCGCAGGACCATCTCCCACAGCCGATGTGCCGACATCGGCATTGAGCGCCGCCTGCACCCGCCGAACAATAGGTAACGTGTTGCGGCAGTTGATCTTCAATGGAATGCGTGCAGCTCCAAGGCCAGAAAGATACTCATACGCATCGGGCCGATACTCTCCGCAAAGTCCGGATTGATTGTTAGCGTCATGGAAGAAGGCCCACCGTCCGTTGTCAAGCCCGTTATGCAAAACGCCGTCCAGACGCTCCAGTGCTTCCATGTTCAGCACGTCCTGACCTTCATCCACGATCAGTGCATCAAATTTTCCGATTCCGGTGCGCTTTGCGGCGACATGAACTGAAGTTGTCAATGAAACCGTTACTCCCGGTGTAGAAACACTCTCAAGATAGGCCTTTAGCCACGGCGAATGACAGGTCAAAGCAACCTTCATGCCTGCAGCGCTCCATCGCCTGGCAAGCTCGACTGCCAACATTGTCTTGCCCGTTCCGGCACCACCGGAACAGATGACGCGATCATTGGCCTCAACCACATCAATAAATCGCAATTGCTCCGCCGTCAGCTGTGCAACACGTGCATCAATCGCATGCGCCGACGTATGCAATGGCATCACAGCTTCGAACTCTGGACGCAGAAATTGCTGCAGCTTGCGCAACTGCTCAGAGCTCGCCTTCGGCCTACTCCTGTCCTTGTTGCGCCAATGGGAAATCAACTTTTTTAGCCATTGCTCAAACTGCAGAAAGTTTTTGGCGTCCGCGAGAACAGCGCGGTCCCATTCCGAACTTTCAGGAAGATTCCCAACATCCGGCATGACTACCGCATACCCGAAAACGAAAGCGTTGGAGATTTCAGCCGGCAACTTCTTCCTCAACCCATGAAGTGCGCCCTCAGCCTGCCTAAACGGAGACTCCGCTAAGCGTGCAACCGAGTCATGCCGACCTCGCGTCTCCCAAACGCCATTGCGACATGAGACGTCTCCGCCCTTGATCTCCAGCACGAACACACCATCTGGACCACAAACAACGAAGTCAATCTCACCGAAGCGCTTGTACTCATGCTGCGGAAGGTTGAGCGAGTGCATAGCGAACCAGCCATGCTGATCCGCGCCAGAAAAGCATGCACGCAACTGGTCAAACACTCGCAGCTCCGCCCGACTTTGCGTATCTACCGGCTGGCTGGGGATCATTCTCATGATCAGCCCTCGCGATCCAACGCCGCTCTTACTTCAACTTCGATGTTGCGAGGCAGTGGAGGCCATTGGGAAACTCTATCTAGCAGCGCTGCCTTGTTGACCTCAACAGTTGGGTGCTTGATGTCCCCACGGACAACCACATCGACTCCTTCGGCAGAAATGTTTAGACGATACTGACCATGCGGCAATCGAATGCGGGAAACGATGCAGTCCTGCCACCCGAGGCGACTCATCACTTTTGCCAAAGCGGCAGCTTGCAGGTCACTCCAGCTACTCCCGCTTCTCAAGACTTTTTCACGAAGAGGGATGGCACGTGGCGGTGTGTCTTCTAGCGAAAGTCCGGAATCCTGCTGCTTGCATTCGGCTTCGAACATTCGGAACTCCACAAAGCGCGAAAGTCCCTCAGGATCGCGCAAATCAACAGGCAATCGCCCCCAACCCTCTCGGACTCCGAACAGTATTGCTGCAAGAGCCCGCTCGCTATCACTCAGGTCCGGATGCGAGAATTCAAGAAGGTCCACACTCCGCTCCCTCAGGCAAAAAAGCAGCAACGGGCGAGAGTAAGTTCCTCGGTGATGCTCAAAAAGTTGAGTGATCGTGCCGCCACCCAAGCCAAATGTGCTCCGCATATCGACGATCAATTTCTCCAATTGGGATCGAAGGCTGACCTCCTGCACCTTCGAAAGCTGGTCATCCAGAAATCCAAGAACCGCGTCGACTGGCTTCTCTGGCGATCCTCGTAGCCGAGTCTCCACCAATGCCTGTACCGCGCCCCAGAATATTCGTGCTTGCACCGAGCTCTCCGGACGGACACCACCGGTTTCAATCCATGGCACAAGCTCTGCGAGGACTGAATCGCGCTGCACGGCAGCGCGGTCTTGGGCATCTCCAGCACCGGAAACCATGCGATAAAGCGAGCCACACAAGTCGCTTCGTCTCGCAAGCTGATAGAGCATCGCTAGGACACCCCCAATCGCCTCGCCGCGTGCTGGTGGTCGATCAAGCACGTCCTGCACGCTGTCGCGCAAATGATCTGGCAAGGGCCAGGGCAAAGGCTGGACTGCGTTGAAGCATTCTTCAGATACGTCGATACGCTGACCAGATAAGTCAATGTTGGAAAAGCTGCGTGCAGCTGCCTCAAACTCCTTACGATCGGCGTGTGAACGAAAGGTCAGACGTTTCACCAACATCATTGGCAAGGGTGCACGAATCAGCAGCGCCGCCGGCTCTGAACCTGATTGCAAAGGCAAGGTACCGGCTGAAATCACGCCGTTGCCCGACACGAAACTCACTCCCCCCCTGAGTCCTGCGAGATCCAGCTCCGCAATTACAGGACGCAGGTGCTTCTGTTCACTGACGGCTTGCTGTATCGCGGCGTCAGGCACGCCAGCGCGAAAGATGGGCAACAAGCCAGACATTTCACTGGATGGATCACGGTAGTGCTTCCCGAAAAACCCAGCTGGCCCCATCACCAGCCCAGCAGCCAGCATGTAGAGCAGATTTAGGTGATTGGTCGCCAAGAGCCAAGATGGTGCGACGGCTTGGACTTGCTCCTGTGCGAACGTCGACGGATCCAAAAGCTTTGGGGATGACTCCGTGTCTTCGGCGGAGGGACCTAACGGTTCCGACTCCATCGACGGAAGGCTCGCGATTGGCGCATCTGCGTTGACTAAATCCGGTCGCGGCTGTTCGGAAACAGATTGGGATGCAGCAGCTAGCGGGCCGTCACCGAATAAGCCTGGCTCCCGCTCGCTAACTGGTTTTTTGCGTGACCGCGTGGCCGGAGGTTTCGCCTGATCTGTCGCTTTCTTGCGCGTCATAATGTTCACTTCCTGATCAGGACAGCCTGATCTTGCGGTAAGAGTTCCTCGATGGCGGGCACAGGACTGCCAGTGCGCAACAAGATGACTTGCTCCTTCGCACGCGCCACCATCACGTAGAACCGCTTCTTCAACGCATCAGAGTTGTTCCGGGGTTGGTGTTCATCGATGTCCGCGAGAATGGCAGTATCGAACTCCAAGCCTTTGCAGGACTGTGCGTTGATCACCATGATCCCGCCAGTCCCGAAATCCAGGGATTCCTGCTGCCCCGAAGCAAACGTTCTGATCTCTGGCTTGTCGTTATCGAGTGCGGGGTTCGCGCCGTTGAGAACGCTCACAAACTTCTCGCGGACGCGGTTATTGGGCGTGATGACTCCAATCAACATCTTCAGATTGCGATCCGAGAGCTTCAGGATGCGATCCGCAATGCTTTGGAGTGACTCCGCTGCGCCCTCGCCGTAATGCCAGAGTTCGGGAGCAGACGCCGGCTTCGTCGGAGGGAGTTCGGGCTTCGGGCTGGCCGGATCATCTGGATAGAAATGCTGCGCCAACTGCGCAATTGGGCGCGTATTGCGATAGTTGGCCCGCAGCTCAAGTGTGTCTGAAGTAGCAATCCCCAATGCGTTTTCGATGTCCCGGCGAGCACTGCACTTGTCGGGATGAATCTGCTGGTTCTGGTCGGCGACGACGTAGAAGTGTTCAAACCCGAGGTTCGCTAGCGCGTTATAAAACGCAGGTGGCATGTCCTGCCCTTCGTCGATGACAAGGAAAGGCAGAGGATACGAATGCTGGGGAAGGTCGCCGTCCTGAAGTCGAACCGTGACACTCTCCCAGTCAATGGCCTGGTACCCACCGGGCCAATCAGCTTGCATAAGTGGCACACTCTCCTTGAAGAGTGACTTCCAGAGTCGTCGAAACCACGTGTCCAGAGTGGATGCGTTCAGGTCGCTCCCAAACAGATGCCGACTCGATTGATCCAATAATTTGTTGTATGCAAGAAAGCGATAGTTCTCGCTCTCTGCCGCCAAACGTCGCACACGGAGCAGCGCAACCACCGACTTGCCAGTTCCCGGGCCACCCACGATCAAGTGCTGTCCGACCAGCGGCAGGGCCAGCGCCGCGTCCTGATCCTTGCTCAAGTCCTGGACGCTTGGCAGTGAGAATCGACGAGTTCTATCGATGGGCATAGCTAGGCCATCCCGAAAAATGCAGGTAAGTCGCTGTCTGCACCCTTTACGAATGCGCGATCCAGCAATGTATTGCCGTACTCACAGGCAGGCTCCGGGACCAATGCGCACGCGTGGCAGGCTGCGCGGTTCAGTAGGCTAGGGCCTTGGCCATCGTGCTCGCTGCACACCGGGTCGAGCGAACACCAGCGAGCATGCTCCAGTGCGCGTATCAGAATGCGCAGAAAGCGGCGCGGCTCGGCAATCTCGGCTAAACCGCCCAGCGAGCCAGCAATATCCGGTACCGCAACATAAATCAGTATCCCGGCCATCCGCTTGGGCCCCTCTGAACAGTAAATGACCTCGGTCAGCGATGCCGCCGGATAGCCACCTTCCGCTTCTATCTGCCGCATCAGAAGATGCGAAAGTGTATGCAGCAACAGAAAGCGGGCAGTCAATGGATTGGGCGCATCCCGTCCGGATTGGGTGAAACGGGGAAGCAGTTGGCCTAGGCGTGTAGTGACGGCTTCGTTCTCACTCCATCGTAAGAGTCGATTTTCGTCGAGTGCGATGAAGATACCCTCGCCGTAAAGCTCGACCGCGGGAAGCCAGTCGGACGTGCCCACGACATCCGGTGGTACGACGTCCTCTCCGTTGAGACGGCTGAATCCCCTAAACACCTTCACGGCCTTGAGCCGATCCACGCGCACAAGGCGCTTCACCCCACGAACGATTTGGCGCATTTCCTCGTCGCATGCCTGATCAAGCGCCAATGCTTGCCAAGCTTCGGATTCATCGTGCGTGACCAAATCTTCATCTGGATGCTGGTCAGGCAAAGTCTCCAAAAATGCATCGAACTCGCTTTCCCGCAGCTGCCCGGGGGTGAAGACTGCATCGTACGATGGGTACCCTTGCTCAATATCCTGAAGTGCCGCTTCGACGTCTCGCGGCGCGCACCGGTAGGCTTGGGCGATCTGCCCGATCGCAGCCTTCCTTGCCAAAGGTGTGCGCGCTGCATCAATGGTCTTGCGATCCTGGGTACTGCGATACAGGCGATCCACAGCCGTCCCTTTGCGGACTCGGGATTCTGGCGGGATCACCAATGCAAGCCCCGACTTGGGCGAATAGACGCGCGTGTCATTGATCGCTAGCACCTGCGCAAACTCATCACGTGTGGCATTCGGCGTTTCCCTGACGGGCGCTAGGTCGTCAGGTGTCCAAGGTTGCTGCCGGCCCGTTCCGAAGCCCTCGCGTTCATCACCACGGAATTTTTCAGAAGCCTTGCAGGCATCACAATGCAAGGTTCGTGATGCTCCGGTTTCAACCAGTCGCATCTGGTCACGGACTTCGCATTTCCTCTGCTCTGATGAAGAGGCGTCCTTGTGAAGCAGATAATGCCAAGGGCACTCAGTGAGGTAACCCCTCGGATCGGCCAGCACCCACGTCACCTGCACAAGTTTTGGATTCCTCCCGCACGCCGACCGATTGCATCGCGGCGAGTCGTCCCCGTTCTGCTTCCATGGGTTCCGGTAAAGCGCACCGCAATGTGGGCAACGCGTCCAAGTCGGAAAGCGCGACGCTGGGACGCAAACGCCGTCCAGCTGCCCATGCACGCCCTCGCGCGCAATCGGGGGCTCTCGTAGGACTTGTGAGACTCCCAGAGCCGCGCGAACGCGCTCCACATAGGGGATGACGCTGCCTCCAGGTTGGCCGTTTCTATCCGTCCATTGGCGGGTATCGCGAACAACCACTAATTCGTCAGGACCACGCACGATGGCACCGACCCCGCTGTGAGCCAGCAAATGCGACAGGCGAATCGGAATGAGGTGGTTTGACATGGCTTAAAGCACCTTGAGCAGCGCGGAGTTCTCGACATTGCGCAGGGATTGCAGGGTGGACCAAAGCCCCTTGATGCGGTCGTCATGGTTATAGAGCAGCCGGTCTGCCGCAAGATCGTTCCCCGGAACCTGATAGCGCAGCGCGCGCTTGGAATCACGACACCGCTCCACTTCGCTCTGCCAGGCTGCCACCAGGGTGTCGATGTGTGCCTCGATCTCCGCCCGCTCATTCTGGTCGCTAGCGGACTGGCCACAGCGCCGTTTGAACTCCCTGATTGCTTTATCCACGCTGGCGTGACCGGGATTGAAGTTGACGGCAGCATCGTTTCTCGCAAGGCCTATGCTTGCGTGACGCATGACGATCACCAACGCTGCGTGCATCGCGCGTTGCCGCGCCTGATACGTGTACGGCGTCACGCTGGTGGGCTCAACGAATCGATAGAAAGCCTCGTGATATGGACGGAAACTTTCGTAGTGCGAGAGGCTGCGCGCCTGATCCCGGTAGTAGTTCATAAGCACTACACCGGGGACCTCAGCGCGACCGACGCGGCTGCTCGCCTGAATGTATTCGGCGGTCGTCAGAGGTTGGCCATTGATCGTCATCAGCGCAAGGCGAGCGACGTCCAGCCCCACAGAGACCATATTGGTGGCCAGCACTGCATCTAGGCATCCCTCCGTATCGCGCCCTAACGCAAGCTGGTTAAAAATGGCGCTGTTTTCCTGCGCGGTTTGCAGGCTTGTCAACTGGGCAATGCTTGTCTGAGCACGCGCTGTTGCTTGCGGATCCAGCAAGCGCATGAACTCACCAACGTCGCTGACGAAAGCTGTGTGGCTGTTGCCGACACCCTTCAAGCTGCCGTGATACACGACCTGGGTCCACCATGCGTCGAGCAGCGCTTCCCGATCCTGCTCATCGTTGAACAATGCATGGGGCGCCAGCAACAAGGCAGCAGCCAGCGGCGCTAGGCACGTCTGGCGATTGAGCATAGGTGCAAGGTAGCCGAGGTACATTCGTCCCGCGCGCTGCGTCAGCGGTACGGTGCGGGCAAAGTAGGAATCATCGCGACTCAATCCAGACGGCGGAAACACGGCCACCTCGCGGCCGTACAACCGGCGCACCTGCTGTGTCGCCATTCGAATCGTGGCCGTGGAGGCGACGTACTTGGGGTAGGCGCCGCGCAACCGCAAGACGGTATCCAGCCCAGCCTCATACAACCCCGCCACTGAACCCAACGCACTAGCGATCAGATGTAGCTCATCCTGAATAATGAGCTCGGGGGGAAGGAAATGCGCGCCGCCAAAAAACGCGCTAGCGCGCTCCTCCCAGACCAACCGCGCAAACTTGTCCACGGTGGCCACCAGCATGGTCGGCGGATGGGCATAGAGCGCCTCGTCCACAACATTGCAAGGCAATTCACCTCGGAGCTCGCATTGCGGGTTGCCACAATGGAAAGCAAACCGCCGCTCGCTAGCCTGATAGCTGGACCGCGAATTGAACCTGTATCCGCACCACGGGCAAGCCTCAAGTACTAAGCGCGGCGATTCCCCGCTTTCACGCGCCTGCTCCACAAGTTTTTGGGCTTCTTCGAAAGTGTTGGGGCTGGTGGCCTTTCCCACCCACAATCCGATGGTGATCGATTCTGATCCAAGGTCGCTGCGCTCGCGGCGCACCAACTCCAGCGCACAAATCAGGCGCGATGCGCGCAGGTACTGATCGCGAGTTAGAAGGCGCAGGGTGTAGCGCATAAGCACGCAGGTGCCGCCACCGGTATCGGGATGCCGCAAACGTCGAAGCGCGATCTGGAAGGCGATCAGCCCGAGGTAGGCTTCGGTTTTGCCGCCACCGGTCGGGAACCAGATGAGGTCCACCGTATCGCGGTCTTCGCTGTCGGGGTCAGCGGCCGACTCGATTACAGTGAGCAGGAAAGCTAACTGGAACGGACGCCAGCGATAGGCTTCATCGCCGCGCGGTTTGCCTTGCACCGCGTCGTGCTGTCGCATCTGATCGAGCATGGCGCGGTTGGCCAAGGCAAAAGCCAGGCGGACCTGTCCATCCTTGCCCAGCAGTGCCAAGCCGCCGCGCATGCGCTTGGTCGTTGCTTCAATGCGTTGGCAGATGCGTTCTGCCGCCGCAACATCCCCCACCGACAGGCCAGAAAGGCTCTCCTTCTGGTGGGCAGACCAGTCCGCATAACCCTCGACGAATGCCGGCAGTTCGGATGCAATCGGGTCGGGGCATTCGTCAAGCCGCGCCAGCACCGCCAAGGACAATGCCGCATCCCCGCTTGAACCCGTATCGGCGGTCATCTGCGGCACTTCCACGACCGGCATAGTCTGCGTGAACAATGCATTGACCCTGCCATGAGCCACCGACCAATCGGCGGCGCAGCCGTGCCCAATGGCATAAATGCGTTGCGCGGCGTACTGGAGTTCGATTTCCTGCTGTTCGTCATCCAACAGTCTGCGATCCACCCGCGGATACTCACCCACCTCGCCGGCATCGATCACGCAGCGGAGAGTGGCTTCGAACAGCGTCTTTTCTGCTCGTTCGAATGCGAACTCGAGAGATTCGTCGGAAACGACCTGTGTATTGCAGAGCGTGACGGTTAGGATCCAACCATCGGCGAAGCGCCGCCAGAGAACGTCAAGCCGAGCGCGGTCTTTAAGTACGCTGCCACTTTGAAATTGCTCTTTACCTGGACAGGAAATGTTGACAACTTCCTCGCTGTCGGCATCCGCAACGAGTGTCCTTCGCGTCCATTCGTTCTTGTAACGCCCACGATCGTCGCGCTCGGTTCGCTCGTATCGAACGGCCGAGCACAACAGCTGAAGATCAATACGCGCACCTTTTACAAAGCACGAGAAGCCCAGCGAAGACGGCGGGATGTAGCGGCGCACGATGGCCGGTTCGGCACCATCCTCACCCATCGCGCTTGGAGCCATCGCAATATCCTCCACCTCCTCACCGGCCGGATCGATACCTTCGCCCGACGAAGACACGGGATAGATGGCTCCACATGGGAAGCGCTCAGTAGGCAGCGTGCCGCGGATATCTGGTCCATCCAATCCATCCTCGGCACTCCGTGGAAAACCCACCAACTGGCGGCGCACCCATTCGACAAGGCGTTTGCGAGACTCAACAAACGGATGGGCGCTCACGGGGACGCGGCTCTGCGATGGAGAGTTGCTTCCGACACATCAACGTTTCCCGGCTTATCGCTGCCGAGACGGAATCGTCTTATGTCAGAACCTTTTGGCCTTTCAGTCCAGAACCGCTCGCAGTCTCCTGACATGTCTCGCTCCTAGTAGCTCTCTGGATTGTAACCATCCCTCACAGAATCGAATTGGGCCCCAAACTCCACATTTTTATGTGGCTCTTTAGCAGCTTCATTGTCCCGACGTCGCCCCGCTTTCGCTAATGGATGAAAGGCGACTGACGGCGCTAAAGGAGCGACTTGAAGGCTATAGACGCTTGCCCGGCCTCGCTCAAAGTTGAATGTGAGGACAGCGAGCTTGGACAGCTCAAACCCGCCGGCGGCGCCCTGGAAGTTAGGTCGTAACTCAGCTTTCTAGACCTCTGTTTGCGCTTCACGGATCTGCTGATCCAATCCCCTCTCTTGGGCTTCGTCCAGAGAGCAGTCGTAGGCATAGCCCTTGTAAAAAAATAGTCCGTCGCGAATGCATGAGGATGTGACCTCGTCCATTCTCTCGTCGGCAGATGTCTCGAAGTCCGCCTCCCAATGCGCGTAGCCGTATCCGATCAGGACGCCGATAGCGAGCAGAATTAATGCCGCAAGTGCTCCGCCAATCATCTGAAGCAGGATTGTCTTCATTGAGCAGGCTCCCGCAAGGACGTGAATGCATTTGAGGGTTCCGCGAGGGCGCTGCAGTTGGAATCCATGTGTCGTCGCTCGCTCGCTTGGGAGTGGCGCTGGGTCGTTACAGCCAATCGGTACGTATCACGACGTTCGGGCCTCTAGTCTCGACCGTCAGCTTCGGATCGGTACACGACCATCGGCCTAACCACTCATCTCGATCAAATACGTTGCGGATGCGAACACAGTCATGGAATTCCGCCCAAATCATCGAAATCTTCCAGAGAGAGCGCCTGTTCCGGAGCAAGCATTTCTCTCGATAGCGCCCTCTTCCCTGAGAGCCGGGCAGCGACGCGCTGCTCGAAACTCTCAAATCCACGTCCGATAACGGTAGGCGTGTAGACGTAAACCGGCCTGGACTGACCGATACGATATGCACGATCTGTCGCCTGATCCTCTTTCGCTGGATTCCATGGGCGGGTGAAGTGAATTACGTGATTCGCCTCTTGGACGTTGACGCCAAAGCCAACCGCAGTCGTGGAAAGGACAATGATCCCGAAGCCCGGCCTCTCTTGAAACTGATCGATTAGCTGCTGACGAGACTCGTCACCACCGATAGCCTGTGTGTCGCCGTTGACGATTCGAGCGTGGAACCCCAACTCCTCAAGAACGGCGCGCTGGATCAAGCGCTGAAGATCATGAAACTCGGTGAAGACAATCGCCTTCTCACCCAAGGACTGGATTCGCCGGAGTGCAGACAGGGTCCAGTCCAGCTTAGGACTGTGCCTCCGGTGCTCGGCAATAGACGCACCTGCTAGGGCGGGGTCCTTCGCCACCAGAGGATGGCTACAGATGGTACGCAAGCGATGAAGAACGCCAAGAATGGCCCCCTTCTCTCGCTCTTCTGCTCCTTTCGAGAGCAGCGAGCGGAACTTGCCGATTGCGTCGCCGTAAAGCGCCATCTGAAGATCTGACATCGGCAGCTCTGCGCGGACACTCGCTCCATCCGGATGATCGCTGTCAATCTTCGGCGGGAGCTCAGCAACGTCGCTCTTCATGCGCCGAAGAACAAGCGGCTGTGTCGCTCGACGAAGAACCTCCACCTGTTCCTCGAACCCCTCTTCTCGGAGTTCAATGGCCTTCCTAAACTTCTTGGTGAACTGGGATAGGGAGCCCAGCATCCCAGGCTGGAAGAAGTCGAAGAGACACCAGTAGTCGGCCAGCGTGTTCTCAACAGGCGTTCCGGTGCATGCAATTTTGAATTCTGCCTTCATCGCTTTGGCTGATCGCGTCACCTGAGCCGATGGCGTCTTGATCTTTTGCGCCTCATCACAAACGAGAATCCCCCAGTCCACCCGGCCAAACGAGAACTCGTAGTCACGCAGAGTTTCGTAGGTGGTCAGCACCAAGCGATATCCGTCGGCGAAGCCCGGACGAAGGAACTTCCTCAGCCCGAGAGCCGCCAAATCGGGATCGATGGCGTCAGGACCGAGGCGCGCGGCCTGAAGCGCTTGCCCATAGAGACTAAGTACGCTGTCCTTAGGCCAGTCAAGGAACTTGCCGACCTCGTTCCTCCAGTTCTCCAAAAGCGACACTGGCGCGACGACGAGGCACGCCTTTGGACTAGGCTGAACTTCGAAGTACCAAGCGAGAAACGCGAGGCACTGCAAGGTCTTTCCAAGTCCCATGTCATCGGCCAATAGCAGGCCGGTGACACCGAGCTCTCGCTGCTGGTATCGGTACTGAAGCGTTGAGACCCCAGAAATCTGATGCGCCTTGAGCCGCACACCGGGCTTCAGTGCATCCGGCAATCGCGCATCTGAATCGTTGGGCGGAGGAGGTATGACATCTCGCCCGAATTCGAGCACATCGATGTTGTCAAAGATCCTCAGGCTCGGCGTCTTTCGGGGTCGAGGCTTATCGGCTGACTGAAGCTGGGATTGTCCCTTGCTCGACTTCTGATTCCATCCCTTAAGCCACTCTTCGGCGACGTCACGGGGCACAGGATCAGGCAAACCGAGAACGTTTACGTGGCTCGCGCCCTCCGCCTTTGCCGTCTCTACGGCGCGACGCAAGACACCCATCTCGCCATCGCTGATGGGGACGACCTTTACATCACCGCTTCTCGGGTCGACGGAAACAATCCCTTGAGGAACATTCTCGGGGAGCCATTCGCTTGACCGGTCAGGACGATTCAGAACCGGCACGTGGATCGGCTTGCCATCAAATCCCGCGACTCGATCGGAATACGCGTCACGATCAAAAACGTCGGACGATGCCAAGCCAAGATCATCGACGGTTCGTCTTGCAATCCAGCGAGCCAGCCTCGAAAGCTCGTCGTCGCACCGCGCGTCCAGCTGTATCGGAACACCCTGCCAGACGACTGAGGATCGATGGCGCTGACGCGCCTGACTCGCCATCGAAAGCAGATTTTGGGCTTCGGGGACCGAACGAAACTCGAAGGTCAGGTCTTCGCGCGAACCATCCACACTAGAAAGACGAACGAGGGCCGCATCGTCAGCCTCTGCCTCGATGCGCATCTGGAGCGGCAAGGCCCCGCTACGTCGAACGGCATCTTCCCATTCAGGCGCCCCCGGAAGATGCGCGAATTCCGGACCGAGAATCTCTGTCGGATCCTTCATAAGCGCCTCGGCTGCAGCGCCGGAGACGCGGCGACGGGAGAGCTTCTTTACCTGTTCGTAGCCTTTCTTTGCGGAATCAGAAAGCGCGATGTGTGCGAGATGGCCATCCTTGTCTGGAACGTCATACCGACCCCGGGCATTGGGGTAGCGATCGAACTGTCCTACAAACGCCTCCGGCGCCCGACTGATCTTTGGCAAGATCTCAATGACGGTCTCTCCATCGCCTGAATCGGCTCGGAGCTCGATCTCCGGCGTGTCGACAGGTATGAAGTCGGTCTGATGGAGGTAGACATCAAGCTCTGCGCCGGCCTTCACGGCCAGTGCTCGAATCTTCGCGGCCGCGAAAAAGCGCTCCTCCTTTCCAACGCTCTCGGTATGACTCGCTTCCCTTAGTGCTGAAACGAGTGCCGTCATCTCTGGGGTCAGACGATGGAGATTACCGTCCGCCTGGATGACGCCTTGGAATGTCGCCACCTGCGATGGGCTGAAGCGCCGGTCATTCACTCGCCACGCGTCAATCTGGATACGAAAGTTCTCGTCGCTCGGGCTACCGGTTGCGGCAAGAGAAAGCCCGACATCAGCGATGGGGGGCAGACCCAGAATAGGGGCAACGTCGGCAGAGTCGTCATCTGAGGCAAGACGCTCAACCGTCGCCCATGGCAACAGCACCCTTTCCTCACGCTCCAAGGCCAGTCCCTCTTCCTGAAGCTGCTTGAGCAGTAGACGAGCTGGATTCAAGGGATGCTCAGGGAACTTCAATTCGAAGCCGTCAGACTCAAGAGTCCATTCCACTCCGCCGCTTTTCGACCGGAACCAGTCCTTGATGCCCATCACTTCCTCCAAAACGAACTGGTGTTTCCCACCTGCCTGAATCCAGCGTCCTTCAAGCCTTGAAAGACGGAGGCTGCAGGCATCTCGCTGAACTCAATCCAGAGGGCGCCCCCCCGCGGGCGCAAGTCCTGCGTACGGCCTCGCTGCCCAACAATCAGTCGCGCCAGCTGGATGGATAATCCGGCGGCAAGATAGGGCTTCAAACTGGAGTCAGCGGATGAAAGATCATTTACATCGCCTGCTGGAGAGGCCGGCCCCTTGAACCGATCATTCTCCGCGCGATGGTCGATCACCTTGATCGATTGAGTCGCGGCAACGGGGCGCCGACCAACCGCGTCAGGCCAGATTCCCTGACCTGCCAGATATGTGTCGAACTTCGCCTGCCAGTCGTGGTGATGGCTTAGGCGAGTATCGACCGAAGGCCACGTAAGGCTCTTGTTCTTGAGCTGCGAAATCCGGTGTCTAGACGCACCCGGGGTAAATGGCAGCGACTTCGAGTTGTAGGGGTAAGCAGCGTTCCCCAGCGCACTAAACTCGACGATCCAAAGATCGCCCAATCGAATGACAATTGCATTGTTGCTCTGGGTTGAGTCCTGAAGACGCCCGAGACGCGCGCCCTTGCGCTTTCGAAACGTTACGACATCAGGATCACGACTGTTCGCGATCTCATCGCCGATCACGAGCTGGGTGTAGCTGATTTGCTTCTTGTAGCGAAGCCAGTAGGCCAATCGATCGTCTTCAACAGTCCGGTTCCGACGCGTCAGCTCATGGAAGTCCCTAAGGTCTTCTTCAGCGACCCAGCCGCAGACCATCCTTACAACGTCTTCGCCGACGCGTGACCAGTGGTGGGTTTCGCCCGCCAAACCCAGCTGTGGATTGCCCCACGACGCGAGAGACCGCTGGAGGAGGCGATCATTCCTTGGCTGACCAACGACTTTTGACCATCGCTTCAGCACATCAGCGAGAAGGCGATCACCCGCCAATGACTGTCCCGGCATCAAGCCGAAGCGATCTCCAAGCCCGAGGACATTCTCAATTCGTGTCGCTAGGGCTTCGTCATCACCCAGCCGAACCGTCCTCTCGCAAGCCTCCTCGAGAATCGATGGCCACAGCCAGCTTGTTGGAGGGACCTCCACCGTCTTGCGCAGGTGACCGATGCGGTCGCTTCGACCCAGCCAAAACTCCGCCACATAATCCTGCTCCGGCTTCTTCTCTAGGAGCTCGAGATGCATAGAGACGGGCGGCCACCATCCTGGTTCCCGTGAAAGGGCCTTGATCTTCCCCACCGTGGACTTGAGCCACATTCGAAGAAGAGGAACACCGGCCGAGTTCGCGGGCAATGTCAGATACGCCTTGAAAGCTCCCAACCAGTAAAGCGGATGGAAGGAGGCCGTGAGGGCACCCAGCAGATCTCCGAACTTGGAGTGATCTACTACCGCCGATCCGGACAGCCCAACGTGCGGACTTGCCATGGAGAAGGCCAATGCACGAAGGTGCGTTCGACGCAACTCCTTCGCAGGGCTTCGGACGAATTCTGCGATTGCACGGGTAAGCCGATCCTCAGAAACCTGAGGAATCTGGGCGTCTCGGAAAGTCCCTCGCAGATCGTCAATGACGGCCGACAGCTTGCTGGACGCCCAAGCCTCCTGGCGCCGTGCCAGCGCTGCAAGAAGTTCGCCGACGTCACCTGTCTTTTGAGCGCTCCGCATAATCAGATCCGGCACTGGTCGAGTTCCGCGAGCGGACTCTCGACCAAAGCCGCATTCCCTCTTCCACCAGGAGGATAGAACTCAATTCGCATCTCCACGCGGCGGCTGAGGTCCGCCGTCTCTTTAGGATCCGCGAATGAGACACCGCCTGCGACGAAAAGCTGCTGGACTTTTCGGATCTGCTCATCTGACAGATCGAGGGCCGGGTTTGCCCTCCGATCCATGAGCATGCACATCACCCGCTCCGAGCGCCGCAATGAGAGGTTGAGGTTGTACAGATACCCCCCTCGATTGTCGGTATATCCCTCAACGATCACGCGGCGCATCCATTGCGACCCTTCCGTGCTCTCCGAAATCTCGAGAATGAGGGGGACAAGCGCTGCAATCGCAGGGCCGGCGTCGGGCGGGAGTCGATCACTGCCAAACGCGAACCTGCCACGCTCACCAAAGTCAATTCGATTCCTCTCGGAATCGCAGTTCTTGATTGAAACACTCGCGCCTGAGGCCGATGCAAGACGCTCCTCGAGATCGTCGCAAATGCTCTTGATCGCCTGATCTCGTTCACGCGCCTGACGATTGGATTCGTTCTTCTCCTTCTGGCTCATAAGAATGGCCGATGCCATGGTGACTAGGCATAGCACCATCATTGCGGTCATCAGATCCGCGTAACTAATCCAGAAGGGCTTCTCTGCTTCTGACTTCGCCTTGACTCGTCGAGTCACGCCTTGTGAAAGCATGGATCAAGTCCTCCGCGTGGCCTTTAGGACTTGCTCGGCAGCATCCTCAATATCTTCTGCCTTACTTGAGAGCTCACCAATGCTCGCGGCAAACATCCGCGCTGCCTCGGCAAGCGCTCCGTCAAATTGACTGAGATTTTTGTCGAGGACCTCAACAACTCCCTTGCCGAAACGCTGAAAACTCTCGGTTTGGTGCTGCTCGATCGCCTTCGTCAGGGCATTGAACTCCTTCGCCGCCCGCTCAGAGTCCGAAAGAGCGTCGCGAATGCTCGTGAGCATGGCCGCTCGAGTTTCAGCCTCCGAAACCATTCGACCAGCCACCAGCTCCAACCTCTGGCTTGCTGATGCAATGGTCGAGCCCACGGTTGAAAGCGCTTGCGAGGCCTGAGACAGCTGGGCCCCGGCCTTCGTTTGCTCCTCAAGACCAGCCTTGGCCCGTACGTGAATCTGGTCAAGCACCCCGGCAGTGGCCGAGAGTCGCTCAGATGCTGACGCCACACCTGTAGTAGCGCCCGAGATCGCCTTGAGCGTGTTGTTGATCTGTTCGACAAGCTCCGTGGATGAAGCCAGCACGTGATCAATAGACTTGCGGGACTCTTGCTGTGCACGAACCGAAGCCTCGATCACCTTCTCTCCCGCGGAGGCAATTCGGCTCGCGCCCTCTCGGGAGGCATCCTGAGTGGCCTTTAACGCATCCTCCTGCGCCTTAGAGAAGCGCTCCAGCACCTCAGCAAGACGCTCCTGAACTCCGCGCTGCATCTCTTCGCTGACGCGCTGTTGATTCTCTTGGAATTGACTCAGCGTCGCGGAAATCGTTGCCAATGTCTCGGCGGCTCTCTGGCTCGCCTCATCAGTATTGGTTCGCATGGCCGCTGCCAATCCTCCAAGCGAGGCTTCCACGCGGGCCATGGTTTGAGATGAGGCCTCAATCAACTTCGCCAGACCGCCCATCTGGTCGCCGACGGTATCCTTCATTCGCGCAATGAATGTCGACATCAGCCGCTCAAGGATCTCTCCCGAATGCTTCGCCTGTCCTTCAGTCGAAGTCCGAACGGTGTCCGCGATTTGTTGCAATGGCGCCCTAAGGCCATCCTGAATCGACGCTCCGAGAGATGCGGACATCTGACGCGTCGCTTCCACCTGGGATGCGGCTACTTCGTGATAAGCGCGAATCTGCTCGTTCGTGAGGTTTGTCAGGATTTCCTTTAGGTCCCCGACAATAGCCTCCTTGAGCTGCCTTGCCTGCGAGGCACTCTCTTGGGCGCTTTGCGTCAGTGTCGCCAAGTACTCTTCACCGACGCCAGACTGGAAGAGATGGTCGAGCTCTTGGGAAACGAGATTGGCCTTGGTCACACAGGATGCATAGATGACCTTTTCGATCATCGTGAAGAGCATCGCCAAGCCAATGGCAGCCGCGGAGACGAGGAATGCGCCTTGGACTGCAGTGAAAAGGCCAGAGAGCCGTTGGGCGGAAACCTCAACCGGGTCCAGCGCGGCATTCGTGGGAGCCTGATTGAACTCGGCAAGACCAAAGATCAGGCCGCTGAATGTTGCAATGATGCCGATGCCCGTCAGGATTCCCGGCAAGTGCTTATAGAACTCCGCGTGCAACGGCCCATCGACCAGCGTCTCTGGGTTAAAAAAGGCTTCGGCAGGAGCCGTTGCACGGATCTCCACCTGCCCACCCGCCCCCCTCTTCTCATGCAGCGTCTCACGGAACTCCTGCCAAGGCTTGTGTAGCTTTGCATCGGTGAAAGCGATCCGAAGCGATTCGACTCGCTCCAGAAACGGGAGAGCACTTGCGGACGCAATTCTCAACCCCAAACGACGCAGCCGGATCCACTGCCGGACCCCCCTCCAAACGACATGCCACGCGAAGGCAAGTGAGAGGGCGATGACGAAGGCCGCACCAACCAGGTGAGCGAGGTCCTTGGTCAGGATAGCGAAGAGTTTTACGATCACGTCCATTTATCTGCTCTTACTCAGTTCTAAGTTCGGAATTCCTGCTCCAGCGCACTGCGGCGACAATGCCCCAGTTGCCAGCTGAATTCGGTCTCCGCCAATACGCCGTGGACATCAGCTGGAGTTGCCTAAGAGCATCCAGATATGTCGCAACTTTTCGCTCTTCACCCTTTTTCCCGATGGTGAAGCCTCCTGATCGCCGAAGGCTCGGGCTGAACCAAGACCCGTCGCTGGCCACAGGGACACCATGTGCCTCTAGTGGATCAGCCATTGCCCCCGGATCTGGCAAAGGCTTTGGCTGAGCGCTTGGATCTCTGGCTGAGGGCGAAGATGCGATCGGCGGTAACGCCGCTACCCGGCACGCCTCGATAACTGATGAGTCGAGGTTCACCCAAATAACCGCACCGGCCGGATGCGAATAGGGAACGGGTCGAGTAAAGGGGCGAACGTTCGTCAGGACCCAAGCGAAAGGCCAACGCCCAATCGCGGCATCCTGGAATTCGGGGATGCGATGGTGGGAACGGTGCGCACGCCAAGCGATGGCATCCAAAGGGCCGAAGCTGTCGGTCAGCGTGCAGAGTCCAACGACGCGTCCCGAGCCCTTGCGGATGAGCGCAACCTCGCCCCGGTACGCCGTACCGGAGCTTCGCATCTCCCAGTCCTTCTGCCCTGCGAGGATCAAGCTGATCCAAGGGTCGTCAATGACCAGTCCTTTCAAGGTCGTACTCCAAGTCAAGCCGGATTTTATCCCCGGTGAAGGCGAGAGCGCGTCGTGTCGGTGTTGAGCGCCCTTGCGCCAATCAGTAAACGCCCGACCCGGCAGAAATCGCCGGCCAGATGGCGCCTAGCTACCCTTTCTTCGAGGCCGCAACCTTGAGAGAGACCCAGTGGCCCGAGGCGGGGTTCTTGGTCACGGACAGGTTCGGGTAGGCGGCCGCAAGTTCGGACAGAGTCCCGAACCCAAAGCGACGAGGTGTAAATGCCGGGTCCGTTCGCTTCAGATAGTGACCGACAAGACTCAACGAGACTCGACCGTCGTCGGCCTGTTGGGCAAGCAGCGTGACAGCCTCCGGTATGGCCGCCGGAAGGGGCGGCTTGGCGGCAGGAGCTTCTGCTTTGGATGACGCAGGCTTGGGCGCGGGCGCAGCAGCCGGGGCCTTGGGCGCCGGACTCCACTCAAAGAACTGATCGCTGGAATGCCGAAGCGCCTCCGGGGTCTTCGCCTCACCCACGATGTAGATCAGGGCGCCGCGCTCTTTGACCTTCCGGCAGAGGTACGCGAAGTCAGAGTCACTGGTGACGAGGCAAAAGGCATCCGCCCGGTCGTCAAACATCAGCTCTAGGGCATCCAGCGCCAGGGCGATGTCTGCGGTGTTCTTGCCCGATGCGTACTGGTACTGGAGGCAGGGCGTGAAGGCGAGCCGGACCAGCGCCTCCTGCCAGCGGTTTGAGAGGGTCGAGTGGTTGCCATAACCCCGCCGAACCACGACCCGCCCGAACTGCGCGGCCATCTGGAGGGCGTACTCCAGGATTTCGGGAGTCGTGTTGTCGCAATCAACCATGACCGCGACCCGCTGCTCTCTGGCGCCACCTTGGGACATGACTGCCGTTCCTTGGAATCAATCTCCCGAGGTTATCACCGGTCGCATTTGTCGATCAGGGGCACTTGTTTTGCGGCGCAGCAAGACCGGGGGCAAGCGATGTGCGGGTCGATCGGCGCTGAGGGATGGCGATGTACTCAAGAGCAAAACGCTCGACGCCCCCCGGTGAGAAGAGCTCTGTGGCGTTGACCATCGCGGCGACCCGTACTAGTCTCAAGCCGTCGCTTGGGTTCCAACCCTCCGGCAGCCTGAGGTGCTTTACCTCCAGTTGATCTCCTTGGGATCGCGCTCGCCAGAAGGCGAGACAAGAAGACAGCGCCCCACCATCGCGAGGATGTCGCGAGGTTTGGAGCAGCGGCTGTCCACCTGCCTGACTCGCATGCCGTGACCTGGTTCCGGCCGCCGGGATCACGCCCCTTTTTCTGACCCGCGCTCCCCTGGCGCGCCCGCGGCTTTGCCGTGGGCCGACGACTCGCGTGCGTGGGTTTCCGCTTCCCCATCCCGCCAGCCGAGTGATCGCCCATGCAATTCATCCAACCGAACAATCAAATCCATCTGTATCCGCCCCAGCATAGTGTCTCGTGTTGCGGCGACCCCGTCCCACGCATCGACTTGCTGAACGAGTCGTCAGTGAGGGCGCTGATCTGCCTCCTTTCCATCCTGTTTCCCAACCAGGGCCCGCGTCCGTTCTACTTCGACCACCGTTCGATGTGGACGGTTTCGATTTCGTCGATGTTCCGCACGGACTTCCAGAATGCAGCGGACTTTCTCAGCGCAGTCGACGCCATCAACACGTGGCTTTCGGAGTGGGCGTCGTCGAGCGAAAGGCAGCCTGACCTTCAGCCGGAATGGGCCACGGACCGAGGGATCGACACGGAGCGCGTCCAGCGCTTGGCAGACGCCTTTCGCGATCGGCTCGCCAGACCAGTGTCGTTCGAGATCCCCCTGTTCGGACCGGAGGGCCGCTACTTCGGCCTTCGGCTTCCATCGCGCCATTCGTTGATGCCCCCAGAAGTACCGAGCTGCCAGCTCGAGACCCTCGTCGTGGAACACGTCGTGAAGTGTGTCCGCCTCCAAAATCTTCTTGGAAAAAGCCTCTTGGTTCAGATTCAGGATGCCGACGAGGAAAAATGGGTGGGCACTGCCGTCCGATTGCGAGCCGGCGCACGCCTCAGGTCGATCACGGTAATCGACGGTGCTCCTATTCAAGGCGGCGGAACGAGCCCGCCCGTCGACGAGGAGAAGAACGCATGAGCCGCAAGACCCGCATTGCGTTTCCAGTCCACGCCTACCGAGCCCCTGTGCCCGAAGCGCCGGGGATCGTCTCTATCAATGACGACAACCTCTTGAAGATGCTCAAGACTGTAAACGCGACTGAGCAGGTGCTGCGGTCGACGGGCATCCACCTTGGCGAAGTCCAGCGTGACGACAGCGAGTCGCTTCACTTCGCTGCAATCGTTGACGAGCGCGCGGACCAAGATCCGCTCGCCCCTTCCAAGGATGTGGAGAAACGCATCGGCAACCTGCGATCCAGCGCAACTCCGGCCGCCGCTGCTCAGGGGAAGGAGTTTCCCAATGAACCCGCAAAACCTCATGGCGGCGCGAGCAATGCCGTGGACTCGGGATCCGTCACCGATCGCATGACATCGCTTCTTTCCCACTGCCCGGCTTTTGTCGACGTCGAAGGCCGCAGGGTGGCGCTCGGAACCCCCAGCAACCACCGGCCGCGCCCCATCCCATCGACGCCCGCGCAGCTTTCCTACGACAGCATCGCGACCGAGAAGCACCTCGTAGGCCGAGACCACAAACACTATCGGTGCCCAGAAGGGTCCAGCATTTCCGAGCTTGACACTGGAGCAACCGTCCAGCTCCACGTGTCTGGGGAGACGCAAGAGCGCATCGTGGATATCGATGATATCGACCGGCAGTCCGGATGGGACTTTGACACGGGACCATGATTGGGGCTGCACAGCGGCCCCGCCCTTTGGGTGGCGGAAAGACGCTGCCCTAGGCGTTTAAGTCAGGGCTCGACGCAACCCTCGACGTTGATCAGTCCAGCAAAGCTGTCAGGCGCCCAATCGCGTCCTCGATGACGGCCTTGGGCGCACGCTCGATCTTCTTCGCCTTTCTGGCTTCCAAATCCAGCATTCGGATCTTGTTGACCAGGGCCACACCCTGCGTCTTACAGCCCGTACCCGTCAGCGTCACGGCGAATCCCGCGTATCGCGCAAAGTCGCCACCCTGCGTGATGGGCGCCACCAGCACATCGCCCAGCTTGTTGAAGTCCTTCGTCGTCAGCACCAGCGCTGGGCGGGTACCGCGCTGCTCGTGACCAACCGTGGGATCCAAAGGCACGCTGACAATATCGCCCCGGTCAAACACGGCCATCAGAGAACCTCCTCGCCCACCGGCCGCGCGACATCCCACAAAGCCAAGTCAGCGGGCGGCGCCGCCTTCAGGTCACACTGCGCGATCAGTTCGGCCAAGACGTATTTGCGCTTCGGGGTCAGCACGATCCGTCCGTCGGCGGTGGTGTCCAGCGTCAGCGGCTGGCCTGCCCCGATGCCAAGATCCCGGAGCACCGGCGGCGGAATCACCACAGCCGTGCTGTTGCCCATCTTTTTCAGAGCGACTTCCACAGGACACCTCCGTTAAACATCGTTTTACGGAGTATGCGGGCGGCCGGGCGCCATGTCAAACAGCGTTGTACGCCAAGCCGGGCCAGTGCGGCGCAGGATGAGCGAAGGGCGTCTGGCGAGCAGCCACTGGAACGGGGCGCCCCCCCCTGCGCATCAGCAACCAGCCGCAAGCTCCATGGCGATTCCCGCCACCGCCAAGACTCGCTTCACGGCCAGCCCCATGAACCGGCCGCGACGATCGGTGGCCTTCGATCGCAGCACCACCGTCGAAACCAGATCCCCCGGCAAAGGAGTCTTCTGTATTGAAGCCCCCTGAATACCGCACTGCTGCAGCAACCGATCTAGAGTTTCGGCCGCTGCTGTTGGCAGGACGACCGCGTGCTCTTCGTCCGGCACCCCGAACTGAAAGTAGGCATCGGACAGCGCTTTGATGTCTTTTCGATCAAGTTGCCCGGCATCAATCTGCTCCCAGATCGCCTCGATGGATTCATCCTCTTTGAAGCGACGAATCGCCCGACGGGGCGACACCCTTGGCCGTCCTCCGACACGGGAGGGCAGCAAGCGATACCCCAGTACGCGCTCCCAGCGACTCACCCGGGCCACCAACGTCTCGACGACGTCCGTGGAAGCGCCAACCAGAGAGAGCGCCGGGATCAGGTCATCGGCTTTCTCCGCGTGACGGAAGATTGCGCCGAGCAAGGCACAGCTCAACGGTACCGGCTTCGTCGCCGGAGGTGACGCGGCCAGCGGTGCTGTCAGGGGAGTAGCGTCATCAGGTAGGCGGGCCTCGATGAAGTGATCCATCCAGACCTTGATCGCATCCTCATGCGTCCGACCTCGCCGGATGTCGTCCATCTGCGCCGGCGTGACGCCAAGGACCCCCGCAGCGACCGTTCGCCCCATCCATCGCGTGCGGATCTGATCCGCAAATCGCGACTGCAGAATCGCGGGGACATGGATGTAGGAGCCCAGCGTCGTGCCCCAGTGGGCATGCCCCAAGGGCACGGCGATGCGCGCAAAGTCCCTAGGCTCGAGGGGCCTTGAAGCCACCCCATCGTCCACGCGGCGCCCGATGCAATTCGCGTCTTCAGAAGACCAGCAGTAATCCGACAGCCGCTCGACGGCGACCAGATGGCGGAGGCGATGCTGGCGCTCCGTACGGCGGCCGGTCGCCTCCGCCAACGATCTGCGGATCAGGCGCCCGGCTGCATCAAGCTCGCCAAAAGCGCGTGCGTCATCGAGCTCCGCAAACACATAAGCCCCGTCCGGGCGCGTCGGGCCGTGGTGAGTACGAACACTTTCGCACCATGCCCTGACCCTCAAGGCATGCTCAGCGCTTCCGGGGTCGAAGACGAGATGGCGTCTCGCCGAGAACGTCTTGAGCGTTCGCCCACGGTTGGGCCGGACCCGTGAATGGATCCGGTCATCCCCGACGGGGGCCACATCCCGAAGCTGAAGCCAGCCCGCTTCCGAGAAGCGAGCCCCGCCGTACGCGAGGAAATAGCTCAGCGCATCGGCCTGCCTCGCGATCCGCGTCTCGGAAGGTGACGCAGTCAGCGCCCCTTTCGCCAGATCGGCGATCCGGAGCAACGCGCGCTCTCGATGGACGGGCAGGAGCATGACCGCATCGACATTCCGCACCTGCGTTCGGAGATGGCGATGGACCTCCGAGAGGTCAATCTCCGGGCAATCGAGACGCCCCTCGCTGTAACGGTGGAAGGACAGGAGTTGGGCAGCGACCTTGTGACGGGACTTCTTGGGGAGAGACAGGACGTAGGCGTAGGCGTTCTCCAACGCATCCTCGTGGAGTTCATGCCAGTCCGAGTCCCCCAACTCCTCCACTAGGGCGCCGCCGATTCGGGTGAGGTAGGTATGGACCGTATTGAAAGCCCTTGGCTTTCCGTTGCGCTTCAACCCTTCCCAAGTGGCTCGGGTCCACTCGCCCAGCAGGCGAATGATGGGGCGCAAGGGGTCTCGGCCCTGGTCCAGCGCCAGCCATCGATCCAACTCCACGCTCACCAAGTCTCGGGTCGCCTCCGTGTGGATCGACGTGGCAGGCACGCTGAGCCCCTGAAGGGGAAGCTTGAGGGACTTACCGCGCCGGGGAATCATGCGACTGAGGATCCGGAACTGCGAATGGGCGGACTTCTGTCCCTCGGTTGCCGGGGCGTTGGCCCTCAGTGGCGCATCGGCACCCTCATCCGAATCAGGTGGAGCAAACGTCGGCGGGCTCAGATCACCATCGATGTAGGCGAGTTGCTCCTCGAGGGTCGCACCGATGCACCCGCGCATGCCGTCCAGCGCAAAGCGCATTGCCGGGCTCATCTCGAAACGATTGGCGACCGCCGCGACGCTGCAAAGGACATCGAGCAAGGAGAGGGCACCCCGCGTCGACGCCGCGGCCCACTCCGGAAGAAGCGACTGAACGCCAGCGCTGATCACCGAGATCTCAGGCAGCGGGTCGTCCGGGAAGCTCTTCGCGAGCGACGCGATCGCCATGGACGCCAGGCCGCGAAGCTGAATGACTCGCCCTGAAGCAATCGGCACGAGAATCAGGTCGTGAATCTTTGCCGACCGCACCGCCTTGTGGCGCGCGGCGATGACTTCCAGAGCGGTGGAGCGCGAGTCCAGTCCACCGAAGAGCACCAGCGCTTCGAAGGTGCGGGCGACCTGCAGCGGAAACGTGCGAACGGGCTTTTTCTGGCGGGAGCGCTCGTCGACATGCCGACGAAGCGCCTCCATCTGCGTCAACGCCAGAAGCGCCCCTTGGAAAAACGGGTTCTCAATGGGACGCCGAACCGCCACCGGAATCGGAATGGGGGGCGCTTTGTGCTGGGCTTGCTGCGCAAGCCGGCCCACCACCTTTTTCAAGGCGCGGACCCGAGCGACGGCCCGTCCTGGCGTGTCGCCGCAAGTCACCACCAGCTCGTCTCGAATCCGCTCGACATTCAGCGCGTCGATGGCCTCCGGCGTCACCGGAATGCTCGGATCCGCGAACGCGGCGGCGAGACCGGAGGCCGCGAAAGCGTCATGAGCAAGGACGGCGTCCAGGGCGTTTTTTCGTTCCGCCCGCTGATCGACCAGCAGCTGCCGCTCCCAAGCCAATCGAGCGCCATCCAATCGGCGGTCAGCCGCCTTGATCAGGGGATACCAGTCCCGCAAGGGAGGAAGCGCAGGCGCGCCATTCGCCTTGTCGATCCTCGGCCGGCCATGGACCGTCAGCGGCGAGGTAAGGACCGTCCATCCCTGCGTTGCGGCGACACGATCCAGCCACGGGCGCGTGTGTTCGACAACCTCGATCGGCGTCGTCGGAGACTCCGAGGCATAGGGATACCCGACGAGGTCGTAGTGCCCCAGCTGCACTGATGCCAGGAACGGCCGCATCCCCATTTCGACCGAGCGGGTTCGCCAGTAGGTGCGCCCCCAGTTCCACGGCAGCACCTTCCAAAGCTCAGGCCCGCGCTCCCGTATGGCGGCGAAGCTCGGCCGGCAGGGAGCCCCGTCGGCATTCAAGTCGAACAACAGTTCACCCTCGCCACGCTGCACATCCCGGACATGGGGGCGAAGGTTTGGCCACCGCTCGGCCAAAGCCTCGAGGTGCTCCAAGTAGGCCTTGAGCTGATGGACGAGGACCTTAGGCAGAGCGGCAAGCCGCGGGTCATGCGCGACGTCATGGCGTTTGTCACGGAAGAGCGCCGCTCCGCTTTCGAGGCCCAGATCCGCGAGCGTGAGTTCAAACAAGGCCTCCGCAGGTCGATGCCCTGCGGTCGCCACCGTCATTCGGACGGTGTGATCGAGGATCCGTCGGTGGGCCAGCAGGACAGCGGCACGATCACCCGACCCCTGCCCGTCGACAGGTTCATGCTCAGCGCTCGCCGAAGCCAAGCGCTTCGCGGCTTTCGGATCGACATACAGCTCCGATCCCACGCGCTCATCGCCGTCCGTCAGCTCTGCCCAGCGGTCATCACCAATCACCGAGACGAGGGCGTCTCGGTAGATCTGAGTGATGGTTCGGACTTTTGGCGCGTAGTAGCTCAAACCGGACTCAGGCCGGCCGAGCGTGTCGGCGGTGATCAGCTGGGCGACTACCGGATCACCGCAGTGCCCAACGATCACGGGCGGAATCGATCGGCGCAGATTGGCCACGCGCATGGGGATTCCCAGCGAGCCCGAAAGCGCTTCCACGGCGCTGTAGACCCAGTCGTGCCGCTCATCCGGTGCTGCCGTAAAGAAGCGCCTGATGTCCTCCACCTGTAGGTGAAAAGCGTCAGCAACCGACGGCGGGAGGGGGAGCGGGAACCGATCGAGCACGGGAACCACGAGCCTGCGCTGGTGCTCGTTCGGCTTGAAATAGGCAGGGGCCCGGATCGCTTGACCCGGAGGAGACTCCGACGGCTCATCCTCGAGCTTCCATGCCACAGGAACCCAGATGCACCGCTGCTCAAGGTCCAGGTAGCGATGCCGCAAAGGCACCTGGCTTTCGGCGTCGCCCAAACGCAACTGATCGAGGCTCGAGTCCGTGGTACCGGTCAGCGCAACTACGAGAGCACCGAAAGCACCCATACGCGCCTCGTGAGGCGCGTTCGTGTCGATCAAGACCCGAGTCAGATCCCGAAGCGCGGCGCCAAAAATCGGCGGGCTCAGGGCATCGATATGGCACTCGAGCAGGAACGGGTTGCGGCTCCAAACGGCCTGCATAGCCCGGAAACGGACCTGCCGTTGCGTTAGTCCGGCCCCCTGGCCGGGAACGACAACGAGATCCGCCTGAAGGCTGAACTCCGCCGGACTTTCGCCGGGCAAGAGCGGCTCGCCCGCCGGCGGTCCAATCGGCCTGAGAACAATGACGTCCGGATGTCCGGGATCGGGCTTCGACCCGTCACGTTTGCGGGGGCCACCTACCCTGGGTCCAGAAGGAGCCGGTGGCGGTGGCGGCGGAAGTGGCTGCGGCCCTGGGGGCGCCGGCCGGCCGTCGCCCCGCGACTCGAGGATCCGCAACAGGGCGTCTCGCCACCAGCCGGTCCACGCCTTCTCTAATGTGTCGTGGTCCGAACTTGCCAGAAGACCGAGAGCATCTACCGCCGCCCCAAGACCGGGCGCCGCCTTGAGAGCCGACAGGACGGGGATGAGCGCGACCGCAGCAGCGCGATGGCTTGAGCTGAGTGCTGATCGGACGGCTGAGGCAATGCCTTCCGCAGCCGACAAATAGGTCTCACCCGACCTGTGGCAGTCGGTCATCGCCAACCACAGCAGTCCCCGGAAGAGATCCAACTCGGGAGACGAGACAGAGGCACCGCCACCGATCATCGCCCCCGCCAGACCGAACTCCCCCTTCAGCATCGTGACGCGAGCGCCGCGGTGGGAAGCCGGAACCTCGTCCTCGACTTGCCGAAGCGCCTCGGCGAGCATCCCCTGTGGAGCGACGGACTCGAGTGCCGAGCCCAGCCAACCGCCCCGGCCTTGAATCCGTATTAGGGCCCTGTAGAGCCAAGTCTTCTCGGCAGCACCGGGCAGGGGGAACAAGACCTCGAGCTCACGGCGAAGGCCATCCACCCCTCTCTCTTGAGCCACCCGCTGATCCAGACCCCACCCCCTGCACAGTCGTGCTTGAGTCTAGGCGGGTCGGATTCCTTGTGCCACTTTTTGTAGTCTATATCGACCTCAAGTGACATGATCCGCTTTCAATACGGCCGGAGCTCTGGCAAGCTGTTGAATATCGCTATGTTCTTTTCTGGTCTTTGTAGTGATTTGAGGAAACTCATTTCACAGGGACTCATAATACCATCTAACCCCGCGATTCTGCGGGGTTTTTTGTGCCCGGAGTTTGGTCTGCAGGGACTCGGAGACCGTGCACGGGGCGGTCCTGTGACAGTTCTGTGCCACTTCCGTGCCACCCTCAAGAGGGTGATTTAAAACGCGCAATTGAAACCGACCCAGGCACGTCCGCCGATTCGCCCCTTGTCCACATGGACCCAAGCATCGCTCGTGTCGGGGTCGCCGAAGTGGGGTCGACCCCAGCACTTCCGTGCCGACTTCTGTGGGCTGTGGCAGTGCCTGTGACGGAAGCGCCCCGGCTCTGAGGGCCGGCTGCCACCTGACGACAACCCTGTCGTAGCCGTCCGCCGCTAGGCTCATGCGTCGCCGGAACGGTGAGTCGTCCAGTCTCGAACCCTGAGATCGACATCTTCGATACTGCGGACTCTGGAACCCAGACTCAGGAGTCCCGCATGAAGGCCAAGATCACCAAAGCCCTAATCACCCATCCTGATCCCGCGGCCAGGTAGCGTGCGGCGCAGAGCGAGGTGGGATCGAGGGCCGGAAAGATGAGACTGAAGGCCGACGACGATGTCGAAGTTCATAACGCGGCGAGAGATGGCTGATCCTAGTAGCCCGCCAGCTTGCTGAATCGGTCCAAGCGCTTGGCGGTTTTCTCGCTTCCTGCCTCAAACCCGTACTCACCGTGGGTGCAGCTCCTCGCCGAATCCCCCGGGACTCTGACCGCGACCTCTGAGTCTGGGCCCATGTAGGGGCTTCCCTTGATTTCACCCGAGAAACTTTCCACCCATCCCGTATCTGGTGTCCAGTAGACGGTGTCGTGCACGACACCGATGTCGTCTAGGTGCTGGTCAAGCTCGTGCAGCAGCGCGTTTCCCTCCACCACATTGCGCATGTCACCTTCCCAGCGCATGCCCCATGCACGGTCTTCTTCGTGCGGGTACTGGCCGGGAGAGTTCTTCAGCTTTTCGAAAAGAGGCAGCCTTTGCACATAGCGAGCATCTCGCCCCTTCTTTACGCTGAAGCCGCTGAAGAGGCTGATCCCCAACTCAAATCGCTCACCCATCGAACGATTCCCAATGACGAAGAACTCGCTGCTCTTGTAGTCCACGCCAGCAATGATCGCGTTCTTTCGAGCGAATCGAGGCACCTTGGATCCTGCCCAAGCGTAGAGCCTCAAAGATCTGCGTCGACCGAGAAGCATGCATCCGTTGGCCCCGTAAGCGCGCACCACGCGCTCATGGTCGATCAGGTGATTGACGACAAGGAAGCCCACCCAGTGGTAGGGCCGGAACCCAAGCGCCGCGAGCGATAGCCTCGCGGTGGGTCCGATCTTCACAATCTCTGGTCGTTCTGGCTTCGACTCTCGTCGCGCTGACTTTGGGCGAGCAGATTTTTTGTCCATGGAAGGGCACCCGTACACCATCTGCCCACGTCGAAATGAATGAGGCAAACGCATCAGACCATAGCGCAGCAACGGTATCCGGCGGAACCGAAAGGGAGATTCAACAATGAAGAAGCAGCGTTGCCCGATCTGCAAAGAGCCCGTCGAGCCCAGCTCTCGCTACCCCCGCTACGTGTGCGTGGTATGCGTCGCGTCGGCAGAGTCGAAAGATGGACAGCCCGTGGAGGCCGTGAACGCCGAGGCCTGGAGCGGGATTGAGCTCTGCCTCAGGGACTCGGGACAGCCTATCGATGGCGATCGGCTGTATATCCAAGGCGTCGAATGCGTGGCACGCGAAGCGCATTTTGGCGGGGTGGTCATCCAGCCGATCGCACTCGAGAAACCCGGCGAACCACCTTGCGCACGTGCATTTCGAGTACGCGGGCGACAACGCGCCTGAGTGACCTTATCGTTGACCGCAAGCACTAGACGGCCAGCAGCCCCATTTCGGAAAGGAGAACATGGATGAAATCGAAACTCTTCAGCGGTTCCCCGGTTCAAAACAAGCAGATCGCAGCGGAGCTCGTGCACGGCGTACTGGCGGAAACGATGCACGCCGAGCTAGTCAAAGATGAGGCCACAGGATCGGGCATTGATATGCGCGTCGGCGTCCAGACCGATCAGCTCGGCCTCGTCCACGTCACTTGTGGGTCAAGCCCAGACCCGAATGCCAAGATCTGGGGGTGGGATCCAATCCACCTCGCGCAGTGCGCAAACATCCACCATGTCGCTTTCGTCTGGCCGACTCGCGATGACAAAGTCATCGTCGCCATCCTTGCGCGAGAGAAAGCACTGATGCTTGCGGAGAAGAACAAGGGCAATTACCAGAAGACGGAATTGCTGAATCACGCGATCAAGGGCGGCACGCGCAAGCTCGATCCCGGAATTCCGACCTAACAGTCAATAGCACGTCGACGCCCCGCCCTTTCAGTAGCGGGGCTGTTTAGCATCCGAGGTTACTGTGGCGCCCGTTAAGCTCTGGACGCACTTCCGAGGCCGAAGCCTCTAGGCCACGCACCGTCCAGCCCGACATCAAGCGGTGGGGCCCAAAACAAAGCTGAGATACTTCGAACTCAGCTTGCGAACGGAATCCTTGGTGAGGTCCGTCCGGCCCTCCATCAGATTGGCCGGAACGAAGAAGACCAGGGTGCGGTTATCTTTCGTGTTCCAGCCGATCGCCGAGTAAGACTTCCCAGCGATCCACTTCTGCTCCTCCGCCTGATAGGGGATCGCGTCGTTCGGATTCGTGCTGCTCAGCGCTGTGATGTGGACCAGGCCCAAGGATGAGTCCACTACGACCCTATCGGTGTGGCCTGCCTCGTTGGTCCTGTTCTCGACAACTTGCGCCTGATGACCGAGCTCGACGAGGCGCTTTACCACAAGATTGGCAAGGCATTTCTTCCTTTCGAGTACGGATTTTCCGGTGAGGGCAGGCATCAGGTGCTCATTCCTTGGGTAAACGGAGGCAAAGCGATGAGGCTAACGACATTCGGAACACACGAACTGAAACTATGGCGCGAGGAAACTGATGCTCAGCGCAATCAGAAATAGAGATATCTAGATTTATAGAACGCCTGAGACGCGAGCCTTTCGCTCTTCAGACTTCGATGGCGGTCGTCTTCCAGACGTCCTGTGCCAGAGCAATTAGCAGCTCGTGGCGCCTCTCAATTGACACGGCATTCCACTCATTGAACGCAGCCAACTTAGCATTGATGCGGGACGTCGAAGTGTTCTGACCAACTTCGGTCAGCTCTGCCAGACTACGGGTTAGGTAGTTTTCACTCTTCTTGTATTCAACCTTCTTGGCTTCGTAGAAGCCATTACCCGCGACAATGTTGATCGGCTTCTCCAGCAAAGTGAGATTGCCAAGGCGATTCTTGTAGTCGTCGTAGCTAGCACCGGGGTTTTCGCTCGCCCACGCGTCGCGAAGCTCTTTCTCGGGACTGTTGGGCAGAATATGTTCGATTTCCAGCTCACTGAAGGGCTCTAGGCTGCCTTGAACTTTGACGCCCTTGAAAGCCATTTGGACGTGCTGAGTCAGCCTCGCAAGTAAGTAGCGGATGCGGTACTGCTGCATTGAGTAAAGAGTGAGACGCTTGAGGGCGTCTGCCAGCTCCTGTGATTTGCCCGCCATGCTTTTGTCGAAGCGCTCCGCGATGAAAGCATTGAGCTGCGCCTTCTGCTTGACCGAGTCGCTGATCTCCGCAATTGCGCGCAGTTCGTCAGCCCACTGAGAAAAGCTGCGCTCCAGATCCTTGGTCGGTGTCTTGGTGAAGATGTAGTAGAAGAGGAAGCTCTCCAGCTGTGCTACGAAATGATCGAACAGCGGCTTGGGGAAATTCGCCGCCGCGAGTAACAAGACGAAGTGCAAGCTGAACGCGCCGCCAGCCAGCCTCTTGAGGCTGTCCATTGCCAAACTCGGTTTGCCGTCGTTCCCCATCCCCTTGGCAAAGGCCAGGTAGTTCTCGACGTTTCGGATCACTTTGCGCACAAAATCAAAGGGCTTGCCCGCGTAATCGCACAGCGCCGCATTTTCCTTGGCGATGAACCAGTCGTAGATCTCGTCTTCGCGAACCACCGAGTCCCCGCGCTCGTTCTTGATCACATAGTTCGCCATCAGGAAGTAGCGCAAGAAGCGCAACGGCTTTTCCTTCCCCTTTTCCAGCGGCTTGGTGATCTTCTTCCACTCGTCCTTGAGCTGGGTGAACTGGGTTTGCTTGACCTGCGTAAACAATAGGTTCTTGAGCAAATCCATCGGGTTCAGGCCGACGCCGCGCTCGTTGATGGTCTCGAAAATCTTCAGCGCGCTGCTGACATCAGTGGAGATCTGGATGAACACCACGTTATTGGCCAGATAGCCCCAATACTTCTTCAGCTTGGCCGCGTCGTCGTAGTTGTCCTTCAGGTACCGATACAGTGTGCTGTAGGCGTTGACCAGATTCTCCAGCGAACCGAAGCTGGCGATACCCGACGCTTGGATACCCGTACGCACAGCCATAGGCTCGGCGTCCAGCTCCACGAGCTTGCCCATCACCTCGCCAGCGCTCTCGTAACGCGGCTCTAATTTCAAGGTGGTGCACACCTCACCGGCGCTGTCCACGTAGCTCGTCGAGATAAGGCGAGCAATCATCTGCCGCTGACGCTCATCGTTGAACAGTTGCTTGAGAGCGCAGAGCAGCAGGAAAAAGGTGGTCAGGCGCTGTTGGCCGTCGATGACCTCGTAGTGGTTCTTCTGCTCGGTCGGCGACACCAGCACAGTGCCGATGAAGTATTCCCGCGTGGTTCCCGCATCGATCTGCTCGCCGATGTCCTCCAGCAGCTGATGCACCTCCTTGTCTGTCCAGACGTACTCGCGCTGATAGTCCGGGACGATGTAGAAGCACTCCCTAAAGGCTTCCTCGATACTGTATTTGTGGTTCTCGATACGGGCCATGCTTCCTGTCCTTGTCGTGTCTCTACTGCGAGCCGAGCTGCGGCTTCAGGCGTTTTGCGCCAGGATTTCGACGTACATTGTTCCGGTCCTCATAATTAATGGGAAGACCATCTAACCCCGCGATTCTGCGGGGTTTTTTGTGCCTGAAGGGTTCATGGATTCGGGCTGATGATGGGCTCTATAGAGCCTCCGTGCCCGTCCCGTGCCCAATCCGTGTCCAAAATTTCGGACAATTTCAAGCGCGCAATTGAAATTGACCCAAGCACGTCCGTCGAATCGCCCCTTGCCCACATTGACCCCGGCATCGCTCGTGTCGGGGTCGGCAAAGTGGGGACGACCCAAGCACTTCCGTGGCGATTTCTGTGGGCTGTGACAGCGTCTCTGACGGAATGCCCGCAACTCACCGCGCAGGGGTGCAGTTTTAAGCGAGCGCCGACAGTGCCAAGGCCAGTCATGCTGCGGTCGGACAACGGATTGGTCTCACCGGCCGCATCGACACGCGGCTGGTTCGGTACACCGGGAAGGCCGAGCGATTTATCGCGCAGATCAGTCCAGCAAGGTCGTCAGGCGGCCAATCGCGTCCTCGATGACGGCCTTGGG
>Ga0075157_10000216_pt1 | contig 55371 bp, 64 predicted proteins | sample JI81BgreenDNA_FD_70967 | JGI IMG/M metagenome (GOLD analysis project Ga0075157, IMG submission 70967) | Wastewater effluent complex algal communities from Wisconsin, to seasonally profile nutrient transformation and Carbon sequestration -... | ecosystem: Engineered > WWTP > Effluent > Algae...
CTAAAGGGCGACCAAGGGATTCAAGGTCCCCCAGGACTAAATGGTGCTGGCTCCGTTGACATTCAAGCCATAACCTCATCTACAACTTGGACCAATCCAGGTACTGGAATGGTTCTTGTAGAAATTTGGGGGGCCGGAGGAGGCGGAGGTAGTGGAACCCGTTCTGCTGCTGGAAATGTTAGATATGGTGGCTTCGGTGGCGGTGGCGGTGGATACCGTCAACAGATGTTCCGTGCCGCAGACCTTCCCTCAACTGTTCTAGTAACTATTGGGGCTGGAGGGGCTGGAGGGGCTTCTTCCACAACTGATAATACTGCAGGCTCAACCGGAGGAAACGGAGGTACTACGACCTTTGGAGACATAATGAAAGTCGGAGGGGGAAGCTTTGGCGGAAATGCGAACGCTGGCTGGCCACAAGCCGGAGGAGGGGCAGCCTTCTTTGGTGGCTTTGGTGACGGTAACTACGGCGACGGAGGCGGTGGGTATGCAGATTACTATGGTTCAACCGGAGCCGTACTTATTTCTGGAGGTTTTAACGGAGGTGGATTCCGTGGAGGAAACTCAGTATACGGAGGAGCTGGTGGCGGTGTACTAGCCGATTTAGCAACCGATGCAGGAACTGGGTTCACGTCTCTTCTAGGCGGATGTGGAGGTGGGTCTGGAGGCTCAATAGGTTCCTCAAATACTGTAATCTCTGATGGTAAGGCAGGGGGCTCCCAAAATGGAGATGTTTCCCTAATATCTGCAGGCGGAGTACCTGGATATGGTGGAGGTGGCGGAGCCGGTGGCGTGAACGCTAATGGATCCGCCGGCGGTCCATTCCAAGGAGGCGGAGGCGGGGGACCCGTAGCTGCTGGTAATACTACCCGTAACGGTGGAGCCGGGGGTATAGCTAGTGGCGGAGGCGGCGGTGCCGCATCTACTAACGGTACCAACTCGGGGGCCGGAGGAGCAGGTGGTAACGGCTACGCTCGTATTACAACATGGGGATAAATATGAAAAGATACGCAATCATAGAACAAGGTAAAGTCGTTAATGTGGCTTTAGCGGAACAAGAATTTGCAGTCTCCGTTGGATGGGTGGAAGCACCTGACGAAGTAAGTATAGGCTTTTTATTTGAAAACGGAGTATTTACTCCCCCTGTATTAACTCCTCCTGATCTTTCCGCTTCTAGTGTTTCTATGCGACAGGCAAGATTAGCTCTTCTCTCAGTAGGTTTATTAGATGATGTAGAAAACGCTATAGATTCTATTCCCGACGTAACTCTGAGAAGAGCTGCCCAAATAGAATGGGAATACGCGACGGAAGTTAGAAAAGACAGCCAATTAATTCAGTCGTTAGGACCTAGTCTGGGTCTAACAAAGACTCAGATTGATGATCTATTTCATCAAGCATCTTTAATTAAGTGACATTTAATCCACTAGTATTTAATTCAACTGTTTTTGATACTGGTGGAGCGACTGGTGTAGGTGCTGGTACAGCATCTATAGTTCTGTCTACAACTTCTTCTGGCTCTGGAACATTTACAGCACTGGAGGTAAGCGGGACCGGAAGTGCAACGGCTAACCTAACTTTAGGAATAGCAGCCTCTGGTTCTGCTCAGTTTACTCTAGCTGAAGTAACTGCTTCGGGGGCCGGAACATCCTCGCTTACTCTAGGGATTGATACATCAGTAAGTGCTTCCTACGAGATAGGAGATGTAACTGGTACCGGTTCGTTAACTGTAAATATCAGCCTTGGTGTATCCTCCAGTTCCGAAGCCGAGTTTAGACAGCAAACTGCTTCAGGTGAGCTATATGCTCCTGAACTATTACTAAATATAAGCGCGAATTCCTCAGCTGAGTTCGCGGCAGTGCCTGTAGATGGCTCAGGTACTATTGAAGGGTCACTAACCCTAGATAACCCTACAGCTTCAGCATCAGCAGAGCACTCTTCTTTATTTGGTGTTGCCAGTGCCATAGCACCCGAGTTAAGCCTAGGTGCCCCAACTTCTGAAGCTTCTGGTTCCTACATAGAATCAGTTACTGCATCAGGGGAAATTAGCGGTTCAATTTCATTAGGAATAAGTGCTAGTGGATCTTCTAGTTACGAAGTAGATGATGTAACTGGGTCCGTTGAAGCACAAAGCAGCATATCCCTTGGTATTCTATCTGAGGCGCTGGGCCTTCACATTGAAGATGTAACTGGTGTAGTTTCTGCCGAAACAACCTTACTATTATTCGTTAGTGCAGATTCTGCTGCCAGCTATGAAGTAGACGATGTAACGGGTACAGGTGAAATAAATAAGGACCTAGTCCTGGGGGCTATCTCCTCAGCCTCAGGTACATTTACGGCTATTCCTGTTGACGGTACAGCAACAGTTGAAGGTAGTCTACTATTATTTGACGCGACTGTCTCTGCAGTGGGTACACTAGGATTTGCTCCGGTTACTCCAGAGAGTAGAATCGCAACTTTATTGGCAGAAATAGACAGAGTTATCCCTCTAGAAGTAATTATAGCCAGAGATACTACACTCAACACAGATATTTCCAGATTAACCGAGTTGGTGGACACCAACAGAGAAGCAATTCTACTAGGATAAATATATGACACCAAACGCAGTTATATGGGAGCAGATAATGGACCCACAAGACATTGTAGAGTACAAGGTAGAGTGTGCTCCTATCTTAGAAGAGGACGAGGATATAGCTTCCTTCTCCTTAAGTTTACCTTCAGAATCCCTGCTCTTTGGATTAGAACTAGGAACGGGAACCAGAGCGGCCTCTATAGAAGGAACTATTATAACTATGTGGTTTAGCTTCGACGGCTCGCCGATAGCAACCCCAGTTGTACTGCCAATTGAGCTAACCGTTGTAACTACTTCAACCCCTAGTAGAACAAAACAAAGAACCCTAGGATTAAAGGTGGATCAATTATGATTGTATATATTGATGGGACCAGAGCAGCCCTTAGTGGTAATGTTTTAGCTATGGCTAAGAGCACAAATGCAAGCTCCTTTACAATTGATGGAAAGAGCTACAAAGTTTTAAAGAGGTACCAAAGTACTTTTAATAAAGGCGTATTTAACTATCTACTGGAGGAATCATGAATAAAGCTTTAACACCGGAGGTTCTGGACATAGTTCAGTTATATATCAAAAACGGTTTTGATATGCAGGCAACTTCCAAAGCTTCTGGTCTCCCCCTAAAGGAAATTTCTGATACTGTATCTCACCCTCAAGCTAAAGCATACATCAATGAGGTATTCTTAGACACGGGGTACAGAAATAGATCAAAAATAGGAGCTCTATTAGACAGAATGATAGAGAGTAAAATTGAGGAAGCCGAGGAGTCTGAAGAATGGACCTCCGCGGATCTCTTAGAGTTATTGAAGTTCTCCCATAAAATGAAAATGGATGAGGCTAAGCTAGAATCCCCTAATACTCAGGTTAATATCGCCTCCTTTGGAGAGGGTAGTAATTATGCGGGTCTAGTCCAGAGGTTAATAAGTGGAGGAAAAAGCTAACTGGTTTATTCAGTTATACAATGCATTTAAAGAGTCGCCACTACGATTCATGAGTTTCGCGCTACTTTTAATAGGTTTATTATTTTTATACGAGCAACAGAAGTTAATTGCAGATTTAATTCCACCCAGTGTAGAAGACCAATCTACTTATTTTCAAAAGTCTATAGAAAGAGACTATATTATTAATAGTGCTCTAGATGTTCTCATTGATGACTATAGCGCTAGTTCGGCTACAGTAGTACAGTATCACAATGGTAAACATGATCTAACAAATGTACCATTCCTATACGCATCTACAACCTACTTAGCGGGCGAAATTCCAGAAGGCTTTAATGCCTACCAGGATACACCGCTATCATTAATGTCCAATTTCAATTCTAAGCTGTGGAAGCCGGAGCCATCTTGCACGTACTTTTATACTAACGATCTCAAAGACATAGTTCTAAAGCGTAGGTATAGACAGTTTGAGTTTGAAACTATCGTGGCATGTCCAGTTATGAATAATGCAGAGTATCCTATTGGCTATATTATGGCAGGATACACCCAGAAATTAACGGATAGACAAGCCGCAAGCATAATATCACACTTAAGATCAGTAGCATCCTTAATGGGCGGCTACCTTAAACCATACTAAGGAGAATAATAATGGAAGTTAAAAGAGGATACAGAAAATGGAGAGATGAGAACGGAAAGCTGCATAAAGAGCCGTACGTCGAGAAAGCAGAAATGCTTGATCTAGGTGAGGATGATGGAGAAGAAGAAGAACTTTCTGATGATAACGGACTCCTATGACATAAGAAGATATTTAGCAATTCTGTTCTCAGCTGGGGGAGCCATTTCTATGACTCTCCTACTTGCTTGGATTATATTCCTACTATCGGGAGTAGCCCACGCTTTATTAACAATTGCAATTGGATTACTTATTCTTATAGGTTTAATGCAAACCGGATTCGTAGCTCTTTTAGTAAAGAGATCAGTAGTTATTGCTAGAGACCGTTTCGAACTAAAAGATAGTGTGGACTTCGAAGGAGACTCTATAGTACAAGAGCAAGCTCCGCAACCACCAGTAGAACAACCACCGGAGTACCCAATAGAATGCCCCGATGAACAATTAAGGGACTATAAAAGAAGATGATCGTAAGTAGAGCAGATATTCAGACAGACAGACTACAAGATTTTGGGGACGCAGCGTTCCTAAAGCTACCTGTAGACGTTTACATGGGCGAAATGGGCATGGAACTCATTCCACCCCAAACAGCCGTAGTAAACGGAATGAACAACCCTAAGTACCGATTCGGTTGCGCAGCTCTGTCCAGAAGAACTGGTAAGACGTTCATCGCTAATGTGATAGGGCAGTTGGTGGCATTGATCCCCAACTGCTCTATTCTAATTGTGGCTCCTAACTACTCTCTGACCCAAATTTCTTGGGAACTACAGCATAAGCTTATGAAGCAGTTCAATCTAGAACTTGTGAAGGATAACGCCAAGGATAAGGTTATCGAGCTGATCAACGGCTCTACAATTCGTCTAGGTTCCGCCAATCAGATTGACTCTGTTGTTGGTAGATCATATGACTTAATCATTTTCGACGAGGCCGCCCTAACGAAGGATGGGGAAGAAGCCTTTAACATCGCGCTGCTTCCAACCCTGGACAAGAGCAACGCAAAAGCATTATTCATTTCAACTCCTCGTGGTAAGAAGAACTGGTTCTCCAAGTTCTACGACAGAGGATTCTCAGAAGAAACACCAGAATGGTTCTCCGTACAGGCTACTTGGAAGGACAACCCACGTCTGTCTCCTGACGTTGTGAAATCGGCGCGCAGAGACATGACCGACCAGGAATTCGCACAGGAATTCGAAGCAGACTTCTCAGTCTTCGAAGGTCAGATTTGGGAACTATCTGATGAACATGTTATTGACGAACTACCCGAGGGTGTACTACAACGCTCCGATGTAATTGGTGGACTCGACTTAGGTTTCAGAGACCCCACAGCATTCGTTACAGTTCTTTATGACTTTAAGACAGAAATATTCTACATTGTAGATGAGTATCACGATGCCGAAGCAACTACTGCGACACAGGCGGAAAATATTCAGTCTCTAATGAACATATGGGATATCGAAGTAATTTACATTGACTCTGCCAACCAACAGCAGAGATACGACTTTGCCTACACCTATGGTATTCCTACAGATAACGCGAATAAGAACGTTCTCGACGGAATTGGTTTCATCGGTTCGCTGATACAACAGGGGAAGCTAAAAGTACTTAGCTCGTGCACCAATGCGTTATTTACTTTCGACCAGTATCGTTGGGACCCCAATCCAAACCTTATCAAGGAAAAGCCAATTCACGACAAGGCGTGTCACATGGCGGACGCTATCAGATATGCTATCTTCACCTATAAGGGCGGAGCGCTCAGTGAGTATTGATAGAGGTACCAAACTTTTGGAGCTTGACTGCAAGTTAAAAAAAGTTTATATTTATTTCAAATAAAGAGAGAAAAATTATGGCTACAGACTTAAAACGCGACCCCATAAAATATGTTAGAGACAGAGCAAAATCGGCATACGAGAAGGACACCAAGTGTTACGTATGTGGTTCTACAACTAACCTGGATTTTCATCACTTTTATAGTTTAACACCGCTCTTTAACAAATGGCTAAAGAAAAACAAGATAGTTATTAACTGTGAGGCGGACTTACTAGAAGTAAGAGACCAATTTATTCAAGAACATCATGAGGAACTTTATACCCATGCTGTGACTATCTGCAACTCTCTACACCAAAAGCTACATTCCATTTATGGTAAGAATCCTACATTGGGCACAGCTAAAAAGCAGATGCGATGGATAGAGAAACAGAAAGAGAAATATGAAGTTCACTGACTTTCTTAGAGAAAAACTGTTTCTTGGTACCACTTCTGTATCGGATAAGGGTGCAGTTTGGCAGCTACCTGGAGACGATCCATATAGCATTGAAGCTCTACTTAAGAACTCTACTGCAAACAGATGTTTTAACATGATTGTGGACTCCGCTTCAGGAGTTCCATACGAGGTAAAGGGAACAAAGATTCCTACACCTAAAACAAAACTACAGCCTCCCGCAATCGAGAAGCTAATCAATAGACAACCTAACAGCCGAATGGACGCAAGTTTCTTTTGGCGCAAGGTAATCTCTGATCTTCTTGCACACGGGAACGCTTTTATTCTGTTTAGAGATAACGAACTATTCTATATACCTGCAAAGGATATGACAGTCTTCGGAAGCTCTACTAAGTTAGTAGACTACTACGAATTTACCGGACAGCTTGCAGATGATGTAAAGCAACTAAAGTTCAAACCGGAAGAAATCATACATATCAAGGACAACGCTGGAAAGAGTATACTAAAGGGAGACTCTAGATTTACGGGCCTGACAGCCGATCTTAGTCTATATAAGAAAATGAAGGCTTTCCAGGCCAATTTCTTTGATAACAATGCTGTACCCGGAATCATCTTTGAGTCTCCAAACACTCTTACCCAAAAGGTAAAGCAGAGAAAGATTCAGGAATGGAAAGAAGACTTCAACCCTACTAATGGGGCAAGAAGTCCCGCCTTCCTTGATGGTGGTATAACTCTCAAAAACGTAAACACATCCACGTTCCGTGAGATGGACTTTGAGAATTCCGCAGAAAATCTTGAAAAGAAGATCGCAAAGGGAATGGGTGTCCCTTATCTCCTATTAGACGGAGGTAACAACGCCAACATTTCCCCTAACCTGAGACTCTTCTACGTAGAGACAATCATTCCTATTAATAGAAAAATTAGTCAGGCACTATCTCTTCACTTCGGTTATGAGATTGTTATTGAAGAGTCCGCAGTTCCTGCGCTTCAGCCAGACCTAAGAGAACTAGGGAATTATCTATCTACTCTAGTAAACGGGGGCATTATGACTCCTGCTGAAGCCAGAGACAAGGTTGGTCTAGAAGACCTAAAAGACGAGTCTCTAACGAAAATAAGAATTCCAGCTAATATCGCAGGAAGTAACGCTAACCCAGCAGAGGGCGGAAGACCGCCGGAGGAAACCAATGACTAAGAAGTTCATTTTACCAACCACTATTGCAGTAGTTGAGCCAGGACAAGAAGCTCCTGCAGACCTAGCCAAGGATATCTTGGTAGTTGCCCCAGGGCAGCCTATCGAAGAAGCTGCGGCTGAAGCGGCTCCTAAAAAAGCACCTGTAAAAAGGGTTGAAGAAAAGAAGGAATAATGTTTAATCTTTTAGCTCAGATAAAAAGTGTCACGGAAAATGAGGACTCTGGGCAGCTAAAGATTGCTGGATTCGCTTCAACCCCTTCCGAAGACCGAGCCCGCGACGTGATACAAGCCTCAGCTTGGACTAAGGGCGGACTAAACAACTATACTAAGAACCCAATTCTTCTATTTAACCACAACTACGACAAGCCAATTGGTAAGGCGGAGTTAGTTAGAGCAGAAGAAGGTGGTTTATACATCGAAGGCACTGTTTATAACGCTGCGGCAGACACATATGCCCTAATTAAGAGCGGTGTTTTAAAAACGTTTTCTGTTGGTTTCCTTATTAAGGATGCAGAATACTTGGACCGTACTGGTGGATTACTGATTACTGAAGCGGAACTTCTTGAAGTTTCGGTAGTTTCGGTTCCATGTAATCAGGACGCTACCTTTGAACTCTCTAAATCAGCATCATCCGAAGCTGACTATAAGAAGATACTTAAAAAGTTCGGTAAGGATACCGACGAGGACGCCCCGGCGTCAATTGAAAATCAAATGACAAAAGAAGAAATTGAAAAAATGATTGCTGACGCCGTGACAACTGCGACAGAAGTTTCCGAACAGAAGCGCCTTGAAGCAGAAGCTAAGGCAGCTGAAGCAGCTGAAAAGGCTGCTGCAGATGAATCCCGTATTAAGGCTGTTGTTGGTGAAACTGTAGCGGAAAAGGTTTCTGAAGAACTTGCTAAGGCTCTTGACCAGAATCAGGGTGCAGACTTCGGAGAAGCTGTATCCAGAATGGAAGAAACCCTAAAGAACCACGCTGAAGAAATCAAGGCTTTCCATGACCGTAGTCGTGAAGGCTTCTTCCCAGGTGGAAGCAACGGGAGCAACAAGATTTGGGAAAAGGGTAGTCCTGAAAGAGACCAAATTATCGAAGGATATATTCTTTCTAAGGCGCTCAAGAAGCCACTAGATCAAATCGAATCTCAGAAGAGACTTGTTGAAAAGGTTAACGCCGATTCTTCCGTACAAGTTTCCAGCGCTGACTTCGAACAAAGAGTAAGCACCGAACTTATGCGTGATATTGAACTAGAGCTAGTTATTGCTCCTATGTTCCGTACCATCAACCTAACATCTGCGAGCCAGATCCTAGCGATCGCTCCTGACACAGGTTATGCAACCCACCAGGCTTCTGGAACTACACTTCCAGGTACTAAGCCAAACGGACTTCTTAACGAAGTTGGTGGTTCTCAGCCTTACAGCCTGAACGAAGTAATCCTTCGTACTGATAAGCTAGTTTCCAAGGCTTACCTAGCTAACGACACAGAAGAAGATACAATTCTTCCTATCCTACCTATCATTCGTGAAGGTATGATTCGTCAGCACGCTAAGTCCATGGACCAAATGATGCTTACCGCAGGTATTTCAGGGTCCACATTCCCTAACATGACCTCCAAGGGTCTTCTGAAGTACGCTGCTACAGGTTCTAGAACCGTAGACGGACCTGCTGCAGGTTCTAAGTACACCGCCGCTCACCTGATGAAGGGACGCCGTAACCTTGGTAAGTATGGTATTAACCCAGCTGACCTAGTTTACCTAGTATCCGTAACCGCATACTACGACCTTCTAGATGACCAAGAGTTCCACGACAACTTCCAAGTTGGAACAGGAACCAAGGTAACTGGTGAAATCGGACGTATCTTCGGTTCCAGAGTTATGGTTTCTTCTGAAATGTCAGAACTAACCACTGATAACGCTGTAGGTGCAATCGCACTTAACACCAGAAACTTCATAGTACCAAGACTACGTGGTCTAACCACAGAGTCCGAGTACAGCGTAGAAGGACAGCACTGGGTGCTTGCATCCACACAAAGACTCGGGTTCACCGAACTTATTGCAGATGCTAAGTCTGTAACTGCTGTTGCGTACGGCGCTTAATTAAACAATGGTTCCGGGGCTTCGGCCCCGGAGCTTTGGTGAGGACATTATGCTAATTACCCTGGAAGAGTACAAAGAATATAAAGGGAAGAACAATCCCAACAAAGATAATACTATTGAGCCAGTCGTAGATTCAGTGAATGCCCTCATCAAAGCATATTGTAATAGAACTTTCGTAGAATACTACGATACTGCTAAAGTTGTAAACTTTAAAATTAGAAAAGGACAGAAAACTGTTATTCTGAATGAAATTCCTGTAGTTGAGGTTGTATCCGTACTACAGAATGGAGTGGATATTACTGAAAAGGTATCTGTTCATAACGACTTTGGTTTTCTGAATTATGAATTTGAAGAGAATGCTAATCTTGTAGTAACCTACAAGGGTGGTACAGAAACCACTCCCGCAGACATTAAACTGGCTGCATATGAATTAGTAGATTTCTACATTAATGACGAGCACAAGCAAAGCAGAAGCTTAGGGGGTTCAACTATTGAATACTATCAGGTTACAAATGAGTGGCCTATTCACATTCAATACATATTGAACGCGCACAGAGATGTCTAGAAAGAGTCTAAAAAGTGTACTTTCTGAAATAGAGAAGGACGTACGTAAAAAAGATTATGTAAGAAATGCACTTTCGGCGCAACAAACTCACATTTATTTATTAGACTCAGACAACCTGTTAAAAGAAATTCTCTTTGACCTTAGAAGCCGTTATAGACTATCTCCGACTGATAAGGAAATAGATGGTATTAGACAGGCTTGTAACTGGTATGTAGAAGAATTAGCTAAAGCATTTGCTAATAACAAGTTTTTAAAGTATTCCGAGGGCGGCAGATTAAAGGGAGGGAAGCTCCAGACTGCTGTAATGCCTGTCAAAAAGGGTCCTGGAAAGTACGAAATAAGAATGCCCTCTGACGGAAAGAATATTTTCCGCAGAATTAAGGACATAAAAAGAACTTACAACAGACTCTTGGAAAGAAAAGTAGCGAGAGCTCTGAATCTTGATAAGAGTAACTTCGACTCTAGCGGCGGAGACAAATCCAAAGGTCTTATTGACGTAGGTCACGAGATAGGTTCCAGTATTGCTGAAACCGCAGGAACCTTAAGCTTAGGAAGTTCACTAGAAACCATCAGAACTCTAGCTGAAACAGAAGAATCTGTCAGAATATTTCTGAAAAAGATCAGTCCTAGTTTAAATAATACTACTTTTGAGATATATGTTACAGATGAAGGAAGAGCTTCCAACATTAACACCGTTTTAAAGGGTGAACGTGGGGCTGTTACCGCTGTAGCAAACGCTGTAAAAGAGTTAATTGAGACAAAAAACATTAATTGGCCTAGAGTGCAGGGTTCTCCCTCATTCAAGGAGTCCGCAATAGAAGCAATTATTGCAGCAGGGAACAAAAAGACAGTTCAAAAGCCTGCATCAGTAACTTCTGTTAGCACAAAATTAACTGGTAAGAGAAAAACAACTCAATCTACTGCTTCAACACCAGAAATGGTTATCCAAGATGAAGCACCTACTAAGAATTGGGCAGCTCTATTACCGATTATTAACGCAAAGCTTATGGCTGCAACAGTAGCACAGATGGGTGAGCCCTCTTTAGTTAACAGAACTGGCAGATTTGCTAGTTCAGCTAAAGTAACTGGAGTTAGTTCAACTCCTCAAGGCTATCCATCCTTCGCAATGTCATATGACAAGCAGCCCTATGGCGTATTCGACAGACGTTTAGGAGCCGCTCCCTGGGCTACTCCCGCAAGAGACCCCTATACTATTATAGAATTAGCTCTAAGGTCTATCCTTAAAGAGTATGCTATAAATAGATTTTATGTGAGAAGAACATGACAAAACGAGGACTTATAGCCGCAGCCCTAGAAACGGAGCTTAAAAAGATCAAAGTCAGCAACGGCTATCAAACTAACTTATACGACAGCGTTGTAAAAAGATTTATATTCGCTGATGAAGACCCCGAGCTTCCTTTAGTATCTTTCTCAACGGGAACTGAAAGTATTCGGTATCTACCTGGCGGAGCTCAAGACAGATTCTTAGCAGTCAACCTAAGATGTTACGTTAGTAATGAGGATGATCCTCAAACCGAATTAGAAAAATTAATTCAAGACATAGAATTGGTAGTAGAGAAAAGCTCAAGGCTGGCTCTATCTGACGGTTCAACAGTTAGAGATATCAAAATCAATTTGATAGATACAGACCAAGGGGTGTTGGCACCGTTAGGTTTAGCTGAAATACAATTAGTAGTTGAATACTAGGGGACACAAGGTGTCCAAGAGAACATATAATGCCAGTAGCAGTAGGAGCGGAAAATCTATTCCTAGGTAGAGATACCAAAGTTTTCATCAAAAAGGGTGCCGTAATTTGGGAAATTCCCGTTCTTAACGGTTACACATTCTCTCAGAGCACCAACACATCAGAAATCACACTTAACGAAATGGCCAGAGCAAATGGTTCCACTCGTAGAGGTAAGGCAGTATTTAACGACTCCGTATCCCCTACAGAATGGTCCTTTGAGTCCTATGCTCGTCCATACATTGTAAACGGTGTTCACCGTACTACAGACGAAGCACTGTGGGCCAACCTGTTTGCGACCAATCCAATTCTAACTACAAATGCTGACAAGTCCTTAGAGACCTGGTCTCAAGCTGTTACATTTGATGCTACCAAGATTGATTTCGATGCATCAGATTCTAACTACGTAAGTCTTGGAACTGTGGATATTTACTTCGTATTTGGAGCAAACACAGTAGCCAGCAAGAACTACACAGCAAGTGGTGACACAACCATCTATATGATTCCTAACGCAGTAGTTAACGAAGCTTCTATTACTTTTGAAGTGGAAGCTCTAACTTCTATTAACTGGTCCGGTATGGGTGGAACAATTCAGGAGCTTGCTTCCTTTGACGCCTCAACAGCTATCGTAGGTGGTACAACTCAAACTAACAACTTCATCCGTTCTAGATTTACAGCGCTTACCGCAACAAGCTCTGTATCCGGAAGCAGCGTGGACTACGGAATTACACTAACTGGTGGTTCAATCACTATCAGCAACAACATTACATTCCTAACTCCTGAAGAAATTGGTAAGGTTAACCAGCCATTTGCTCACGTTACAGGAACTCGTTCCGTATCTGGAAGCTTCTCATGCTACATCGACGAAGCAACCAATGGAGCCTTAGACCTTTATGAGGACATTCTAGGCGCTGTTGATGCAGATAGAAACGTATTTGCCCTTAACTTCTATGTTGGAGGTAAGGACGGAGCTAACGATAGACCAGCAGGACCTGGTATGCAATTCAAGATGCTACAATCACACCTTGAAGTGCCCACTATGAACCCTGACGATGTTATCAGTCTGGAAGTTAACTTCTCTGCTCTACCTACAACACTTGGTGCAACAGACGAAATTACTTCTGTAACCTACGTAGGTGTTTAAGTAAAAATAGTTCTTGACTTTTAAAGTCATTAACTTTATAATGTAAAAATAGAAAGGGGAGGTTTTTCGTAAACCTCCCTTTTTTGCTGTATATTATGTTAAAGAGAGATACAAACGTATACTTGCAGACTGCTACAAACTCATTCTATAAACTCCCTGTTTATAATGACCTGTCGTACTCCCAAGTTTATTCAGAAGAGCAACTAAGTAAGAAAACTCTTCACAATCCGGATAACTTATTAGCCGATGGATTCGCTTCTGGTTTGAATCCAGGTAACTTTAGCTTCACTATTCCAATCATAGACACTACAATTGCTCAGAACTTAGCAGAATTATTCGCAGAACATAATCCCTCTGCTAATACTATTTATATAGAGAATGATGGAACAATAGTAAGATTAAACAAGTGCGTAGTACAGAATGTAGTTTTTAACTTCTCAAAGGAAGCAATAAGCACCTTAACAGTTTCAGGAAGCTTTGCTAGCACTTCCAATTCAACTCTTCCAGTACTTACTATACAGAATCCTGGAATAGTATATACATTCGTAGAGGGACTAGAAGTTCGAGTTAACGGAGACGAAGTAGAGAATATTACTAGTATCAATATAGAAATCTCTAACGAGGTAAACTGGCTACAGAATCAGACAATGCATGACACTGCTCCAGTTGCTAGAGAAAACTTTGTAGTTTCAGAAAAAACAGTTTCAGCTACAGTAGTAGCAAACCAACCAATCAGTAATGCTGAATACTTCAATAACACTGCAGTGGTTATGACAATAAGATCCACAAATTCTAACTTCCTAGTATTTACTTTCAATCCAAGTATTGTAAGCACTAGGAACCAATTAGATGAAGTAACCAAGAAGGGTTACGACATAAGAGCAAAAGACTATACTATAACATACAGAGGAGTAACAATAACATGAAATTAAGAGATTTAATCGTTGATACAAAGACCGTTTGGGTACCATTCGACGGTTATGAAGACTTTGAAGTAGAACTGGCCTACATTCCCCGTACAGAAATGACCAAGATGGTGAAGGAATGCCAAAGAACCAAGATGAACAGAGCCACAAGGCAGATTGAAACAGAACTAGACCAAGAGAAGTTCCTATCGACCTTTGTAGAGCGCGCCATCAAGAACTGGAAGGGCCTAACCCTGAGTATTCTTAGCGATTTTGTTCCTATCGACTACAATCCTGAAGATGCGGACAAGGAACTAGGTTTTGATAGCGACAACGCTATTTTCCTAATTAAGCAGTCCCAGATGTTTGATGACTGGGTAAACGAGAAGATTAACGACATCGACACTTTTCGTAAATGAGGAATTAGATGAGCTATGGAAAAGGCTCAAAAAGTGGCTCGCTAACGCGGGCAACAAAACCTCTCTAACAAAAGAAAAAATACTATCCATGTATGAAGGCAGGGAAGATCAGATAAACTGGGATAGAATTCCCCCAGATTTGGACGACTTCCCTGTCGACGTACAAAAAGCCATTATATGCTATAATAAGTTTGGCGACAAGATAGTAAGTGACATAGGATATATTGGTAAGGATTTCACTTTACTAGACATAATAATAGAAGTAGAGTTCGTTTCTAATAAAGCAATATTTATTGAAACCCTACTTAGGCTAGACGCGTTTTATATCGAGAAGAACAGTAAAGATATGGAACAGGCTAGAAGACGAGCAAAGAATGGCAAAGGCTGATGTAGTATTTAGAATAGTAGTTGACGGTAAAAATACTATTATCGAGGCTGTTTCCAGTACTAAAAAATTACGTGAAGAGATAGATAAGACAACTCAATCTCAGAACAAAGCGAATGCATCCTCTGAAAACCTGCGCAGAACGCAGGAAAGAGGCGTGTATGGTACAGCCAACAATGCTCGTAACTTCTCAAAATTATCACAGACCATCGGAAGCGGTGACAACGGATTAGTGGGTGCGTATGCTACATTAGCTGCGAACACATTTGCCGTTGTTGCCGCTTTTACTGCTTTACAGAGAGCTTCGGATTCTCTGAAGATCATGGCAGGTCTAGAAGCCCAAGGCGCTAGACTAGGTCAAACACTTTCTATCACAGCTAAGGGTATCAGAGAAGTAACCAAGGACGCCGTTTCTATGAAGCAAGCGATGGCTTCTACTGCTCAGTTAACTGCTGGTGGATTTGGGCAAAATCAGATTCTTGAACTAACCAAGGTTGCTACAAACGCATCAGGTGCTCTAGGTAGAGACCTTGCAGACGCTATGGATCGTCTAACACGAGGTGTTACCAAGCTAGAACCCGAACTTCTTGACGAACTTGGTATCATGACCAAGATTGATGAAGCGTCTAGAAAGTACGCTGTTGCCAATAACAAGGCTGCGGCCAGCTTAACTGCTGCCGAAAAGAGACAAGCCTTTATGAACGCTGTTCTTGATGAAGGTGAAAGAAAGTTCGGAGGAATTGGTGAAGCTGTAGATCAATACAACGCTTACTCAAGACTTGCAGCAGCTTCCACAGACTTATTTAACACTTCTATAGGTGCTCTATCGGTAGTATTAGCTCCGGTAGCCGAATTCTTTGCGTCCAGTGATCTAGCAATAGTAGCCGCCATAGTACTATTTGCATCCACAATTAAGGATCAATTAATCCCTTCATTATCAAAAGCGGCGATCTTGCAAAAAGCCCTGGTTGAAGACAAGCAAGCTGACCTGGTAGGCAGAGCTGAATCCTTTGCGGAAAAGGCTGCTAAGGTCGAGGATGCACAGTATAGACAAGGCCCTGCAAGCAGAAGGGATGGGAGACCCGGGTTCCTTCCTATGCTTGGGGCGGACGAACTAAACGATCTTACTAAGAAGATCACAGAAGGAACTGTAGCGTCTGAAGATTTCTCTAAAGCTCAAGAAAAGTTAGGTAGACAACTTACCAGTGTTAGCTCCAGAATGGCTGACGCTGCTACGAGTGCTGAAGAATTTGATCAAATTCTAAATAATAAAGAGACCTTAATGGACGCCTATGAAAGAATAGGCGAACTAGCCTCTGCCCACTATGAAAAGGAAGCAGCTGTTAGCGCAAGCACCGCTATGGATCTTGCTCAAAACGTTACATTAAGCAATCTAATTCCTACTCTTAAGGGAGTTGGAGTTCAATTAGCTATGCACTTCAGAAGCCTACAAGCCGCCTCAGCGGCTACGGCTACGGCTACTGCAGGCACACGAAGCTTTGCTTTCGCGCTAAGTTCTCTAAAGAACGCAGCGGCAACCGCAGCCGTTGGTATCCGTGTTCTAGGTGTAGCAGCACTAAATCTTTTACCTATTATTGGACAAATAATGTTCTTCTTAAGCCTATTTTCAGGGGCGCTGGAATACATTAACGACCTTCTAACTTCTAAGGAGAGCAAGGCTTACGCTACAAGCTTAAGCGAGCTAACAGAAATAACTGCAGCCGCAGCAGACAAGGCTCGAGAATACTCTAGAGCCCAAGAAATGGCCGTTACTAACGCTACAAGCCAGATAGCCGCGCTAAAGTTAACCGGAAATGCTGTAGAGGAAGTATCCGCTAAGTTCGACGAACTGATGAAGAACTATGAGAAGTCTGGTTCCGAAGGGTTCTTTGCTAACCTATTTAGAGCTGCGACACTAAAGGATCTGGGACCACAAATAGCTGGGGACTCTTCAAGTGAAGCCCTTAGAGCCGCAGCCGATGCACTTCCAGATAGCTCTAATGTTTTCAGAAACGTTAAAGAGTTCGAAAACCTAGGAGCTTCTCTAGACAGCCTTGCAACTATTTATGGCGTAGTAAACGACCAAAATAAGGCGTATATTGATTCACGAGTAAAAAGCATAGACTTTGATGGAGAATATCAGGAAGTAGCTAAGGCTGTTGGAGAGGTCATAAAGACTGTCTCCAGCAGAACAAAGAACCTGTCCTTAGACATTGAAGGTCTGGCAGAAAACTATAAGAACCTCGAAGACGCTACAACTAGCTATATTCAATCTGCTACCCAAAGCACTCCAGTTGACCAATTACTAAAGACTCTATCTTCTTCCAACGCAAGCATCGAAGCTCTTCGTATACAAATGCAAAAGGGAGCCATAGACTCCGTTGCTTTTGGTAGAAGCCTTACAACACTAGGTGCACAGAGTAAGAATCTACTGGGGGAATCCCTAGTGGACATTATTGACTTCGACAACTTGAATGCTCAAATAACAGCTCTCCAGGATAAGAAGGCAGACGGTCAGAAGATCGACGAGTCTGCTCTATATAATCTTACTAAGCAGTCTGAAATCCTGGCCACCAAGATTGGTCCAGAGATTCAGAAAACTTTAAGAGCCCGTGAAGAAGAGATAAGAAATATTCAAGTTGGTTTTAGACTTAATAAGCAGATTCTAGAACTTGAAAAGTCCAGATTTAAAGTTGTATCTGACCTATTCGATGTAGGTGCAGAAGGCTTCCTTGCACGTGAAGCACACGAAGAAAAGCTTAGAAACTTCCAGGCTACGGAGTTAGATATGGAGGCAACTATACTCAAGGTAATGCAAACGCAGGCCCAAGTGAGTATAGAAGCTCTAAAGAGAAAGCAAGCAGAACTACAAATTCAGCTTATAATGAACTCTCTATTTAAGGAGAGTCTAGACACTCAGGTTCTTTCAAGCAAGCTTGGGGACGCTGCAGCTCTTGGCCCTGTTGGTAAGCTAAGCCTATTCGCAGAAATAAATGAACAAGGAGCTCAGTCCTCCGAAAGAGTTAAGCAGATACAGACTGAACTGGCAACAGTTCAAAGCAGTATTGATTCTGCAAGCGACTCTATGCGCGATCTGAACGACGCAATCTCTTCCCTAGAAATTCAAAAGTCTGCTATTCTTGCCCAGAACCTTACTAAGGCTCAACTTGCTGCAAAGGCCGCGGGTGAAGAGTTCAAGGTAACACAAGAATTCATGCAACAGATAGAGGAACTATCTAACGCTCAACTAAGTGTTACAAGAAAGATTGCAGACTTTAATAGAATTATATCGGGTCAAAACAACCAAATTCTTGATTCTGCACTGGAAGCTAAGAGAGCATACGAAGATACTCGTAGAACTCTAATCCAGAATCTTGCTCTAAAAGCAACTGAGTTAAAGATTGTAGAAAAGAACGTAAGCGCTGGCAAGGCCAGAGGAACTCTTGATGCTCTGCAATTAGCAGCGGCAGATAGAAAGCTGGATGTTGCACAGGCAGAACTTTATAATGCTGAACAGATTCTAAAAGTAAAGCTGCAAGAAGCCGAAGTAACCGCTAAGCTTGAAATTCTGCGTTCATCTATATTCGATGTAACAAAGAACACTCTTGAATGGCAGCAACAAGCTCTTTCCTACATGCAGAAGGAAGCCGAACTAGCTGGAGATATTCTTGAAAAGCAACAGGGGATCGTTGATACTCAAATTGAAAGAGCACGTATTCAGTCTGGGCTTCCTACAACTGACCAGACAAACCGTAATGACGAAGTAAGAGCAGCAACGCAGGCTTTTGCTATCGCAAAGGCACGCGCTCAAACCCAGATCAGCGTTATTGACGCAGAATACGCTCTTCTTGAAGCTCAGAAGGCTGCTCTACAAATAGAACTCAAAACACGTCTCTCAATCCTAAGAACATTCCCAGGAATGTCAGAAGAGTTCCTTGCTCCTCTGCAAAAGGCTGTATCAGTTCTGGATTCTGTAAACGTTGGAAAGCTTCGTGATCAAGCAGTAGAGGGAATTCGTCTAAGTGTTGAACTCGAAGGAGAAAAGCTAGCTACAGCAGTAGCTCGTGCGAACGCGCCTACTACAAATGAAGGCCTAGTTGGACAATTAGGTGCATTCAGAAGAGACATGAGAGAACGTGAAGAAGCCACTGCAAAGGCTCTTAACGAGCTTGCAGCTCCTTTCATCTTAGCTTCTGAAGTAACCCTTCCAACAACTCTGAAGACTGGTGTAGAAAACCTGGAACAAGGAATTGTTGACGCTCTTGTGCAGGCAGAAGCGAACGGACCAGCCGCAAGAATGGCTGACGATGTTCGTGATATTGCAGAAGTAGTAACAGGTAAGAAGCGTGGAAACGTAAGCCTTACAGATCCTCTAGGCGGCAAGGGCACGATCACTTCTGGATATGGGGCACGCAATGCTCCGAAGGCTGGCGCTTCTACGTACCACCAAGGTATAGACATTGGAGCCAAAGCTGGAACTCCTATATATGCTACCGTTGACGGCACAGTAACTGATGCTCGTTATATGAACGGGTATGGTAACACTGTGAAGCTTGACGGGGGAGACATAGATACCCTTTCAGCCCACATGAGTGAAATACTTGTAAAGGTTGGACAGAGGGTAAAGGCAGGTGACATTATTGGTAGAGTGGGTTCCACAGGAAACTCTACTGGACCGCACCTCCACTACGAAGTAAGCATAAACGGTAAGAAGGTTGACCCTCGTACACTTCAAGGACAGCCAGTTCCTATAAACATCGAAGCCAGAGTAAGTAACTCTAGCACTGCTACCGGCGTAAGTGTAGACGACGTAAAGGGTACAGCTGAAGCTCTAGCAGAGAAGTATCCAGCGGCTTTTGCCGACTGGAATGTGAGCGCAGAGCAAGCTAAACTAACTCTAACAGAAATAACTAGTCAAACACTTGATCTGTCCGGAATAGTAGAGCAGATGAAATCCATGGATCCTTTCTATCGTATGGCACAAGGTGCTAGAGATTTCAGACAGGCTTTTGCGCTTCTATCTACGGATATAATGAGTCTTGCTCAGAAGATGGGCCCAGAAGGAGAAATTATAACAGCACTTGGACAGGGACTAAATAACATCGCCCTAACCGCAGAAAATGCTTTCTCCACAATAGCAGAATCTAATAAAGTTCTGAATAGTGCAGGGGCTACTGAAGAACAGAGATTTGCGGCTAGTGTTGATAAGTGGTCCGCTATGGGAGCAGTAGCAAGCCAAGTATTCTCTACTATTTCTTCCATTACTCAGGCAGCATCTGATGCTCGCGTAAGAGGAATTGAAGCTGAAATTGCAGCTGAGCAGAAGAGAGATGGCAAGTCTCTAGAAAGTCAGAAGAAGATTGAAGCTCTTGAAAAGAAGAAAGAGCAAGTACAACGTAAGCAGTTCAATCTAAATAAGAAGATGATGATGGCTCAAGCTGTTATCGCTACGGCCACAGGTATTGCTCAAGCACTTACTCTTGGACCTATCGTAGGCCCTATTATGGCCGCTGTTATTGGTGCTATGGGTGCCGCACAGATCGCGCTTATAGCAGGAACCTCCTTCCAGGGAGGATCTTCTTCCGCTCCAAGTACTTCTACTCCATCCTCTATTACTATTGGTAGAGCTGGAAGCTCAGTAAATCTTGATAAGCCAAATGCAAATGCAGGGGGTGAAATCGGATACCTAAGAGGATCTTCTGGAACCGGTGGAAACTCAAGTAACTTCAGAACTATCGGTTCCGCCTACGGCGGTATGACAGATCGTGGTTACGGACACAGAGCCTTCCTAGTTGGTGAAAAGGGTCCAGAAACTATAGAAACCAGTGAACCAATGAAGGTGAAGCCTTCAATGAACTCAGGAGAATCTGGCAATACCTTCATCGTTCAAGCAATTGATGCGAAGAGCTTTGAGGAAATGCTAGAAAACAACCCAGGACCAATCATTCAGGGTCTACAGAGAGTTGCAAACTCTAATGGAAAGCCCTTCATGGAAGGTGTAGATACAAGATCCTTCGGAGGTAAGAAAAGATGATCTCTAACATACTACCAGCACCGGGGACTCTAATTAACTCGGCAGGTATACTAGACCCAAACGGTATGCCTGCCCCAGGGTTCAGCGGACTAAATATCAGAATGAACCAGAGCTCAGATGTGCAAAGGTCACGCTCTAACAGAGGCCTAGTAATATCTGGCTCTGAGTACTACTGGTCATTTCAAATCAACTATCACCCAATGACAGTTGAAGAATATGAAGCCATCGAGTGCTTTCTACTTGCAAACAACACGAAGGTAAATCCTTTCTATGTTACTTTGCCAAACTATTCCGCACCCAAGCCAGCAGGATTTAACTCCTTCCAGGTTGCTACTCCAGTAACAGTTTCAGGAACACACTATGCTGGAGAGACTCAGGTTCTTGTAAACTCTACTAACGCAACCCTTATTCCCGGTTGCTTTATAAACTTCAATGGAGAAGATGCTTTACATAAATCAGTATATAAAGTAGCAAGAGTAGAGACTCCCGCAGTTTCTAGTGGAGAATCAGTTCCCGCGGGCAAACTGAGATTAACTATTTTCCCACCTCTTCAAAGAGACCTTACGGGAAGTGTTAGCGTTCAGTTTACAAAACCCCTGTTTAGAGTAATACAAAGAAGCGAGCTAAACCCTGAATTCGATCAAAATAACACTGTAACCTTTGGACTCAGTGTAGAGGAAATATTGCCATAATGAGATTAATTGACCAAGATATAGTAGACTATTTAAGAACAAGAAAACCTTATAGTTACGCACACTTAGTTAAATTTGAAAGACCCATAATTAGCACTCAGGAACTTGATGTTTCCGAGAGAGAATTCGTGTACCTAACAGATAGTAGTATTGACCTATACTTTAGAGACCCTAGAGTAGACTCCAGTCCATCCAATTTAGCGAATAAGTACCGTGCTAATAGACTAATCTCTATACCGGATGTTTCAGAGTACTCACAAGCTAGAGCAACTGCGGTAGATTTAAGACTAGATGGAAATGCGATTGGTGCTACTCTAGCTGATGCATGTAATATAACAGGTTCAGGCGACTCAAGAACTATTACGTTCTTGAACATAAACGTATATGATAAGGGATTCGTAGAAGGTGATAAGATCACCGTATATATAGCTTCATCTGAATACACTGTAGAAATTATTGGCTTTCCTGAAGACAATCAAATGTCTGTAAAAGGATCTCTTCCACTAGGTTCAAATAACATTTATGTAGAATTGGACTCTGAGGAGTTAGTTTCAATATTACAGGATAAGAGTAGCCCGGAGTATGCTAGCTTTATAAATAGAGAGGTCCTAATCTACAAAGTGTTCTTTGATGAAAACAATGTTAGAGTAGGAGAGCCTTACTACTTGTATAAGGGAATAATTCAGAACGTAAGTATTGAGGATAATGATAACTCTATTATAGTTAACTGGACTATGAATAGTCACTGGGGAGACTTTGCTGAAGTTCGCGGAAGAATCACTTCTGACGAGTTCCACAGAGCCCTAGATGAAAGAGGTATTCCTCAACCGGATGTAGCAATTCGTAGAGATTACGCATATGACAAGGGATTCATTCACTCGGATACTGCTATTAACATTGAGGCCAACTATACCGTCCAAGTAGAAAAACAGGACATTAAGTACAAGAAGGGCTTCTTTGGTATCGGAGCAAAGGTAAAAGTAAAGAAATACTTTGAGGCGGAAGGTCGCCAGACTGAGCTAGACTTCCAGCTTCAAGGTAAATCCCTAGATGTTATCTATGGCGTTCGTCCCGCCGAGGGTTCTCCTGTGTTTGCTGATACACTGAATAATAACTCAAATAAGGTGTATGTAATATATACTATATGTGAGGGAGAAATCGGTGGTATCTATGACTTCATTATTGATGACAAAACCCTGATATGTTCTAACCAGGCAGACTTTGATGTTAGAGGCCAGCAGACTGCCGAAAATAACATTGACGTTATATGCTACGGCAGATCAGACAGAGGCGACGTTCTAGAGGGTGTAAGATCTGTTAATAACACGGTAACTGATTTCTTCAATACTGACTACTTAACATATTTTAATGAACAGAGCTTTACTAATCTTATTAACTATGAAGGCTTCATACAGCCTTTAGGTACGAGTGTCAGCCCCACTTCTGTTGGTCTAAGACATGAGAATTCTATAAAGCTAACTAGCCCAATTGATGTTACATTCTCTTTTTATGCTGGCAGGGCAGAACAAAAAGCTGCCCCCAATCTTGTTCAAATAGCTTCCACAGGGGGCTTCAAGATTCAGGCTGACTATTGGAGTGGACCTGATACATTTGAATATTGGGGTCCCAATCATAGGTTACTTGATACAGCATACTTAGTAGGGGAGTACACCATATCCGAAGGAGAAACAACTATACCTAACACAAAGTTAATTGTGAAGGGCAAGTTTGTTCCCTGCTATAACTATGATAACTCTTACCAGCATTATGAAAATGCTTCAGGGGAAAACCCTGATAATTTTAATGAAGGTGATCTAGTAGATATTTATAGTAGCACAGGTACTCTTTTAGATTCTAACCTTAGAATTATTAATAAGTTTTTTATTGTGGATAGGTCAGGCATTAATCAACCTAGATTCTCTCTAGATAGACAACCTAATTTGGGTTACATAGAGGGAATCCCCACTACTACGAAGTTCTATATGCAAAAAGGTGGTAATAACTGGACAATGGTTACTTATAATCATGTCGAACACTCGGGCTCTATATCAATTAGTAATCAGATTCCTATTGCTAGTGTGGATACATCTGGCCCTACACTCTCAGTGAATATCGCACCTTCAAATTCATTCCCAGCAGCAGTAAATGCTAGGTTTAATAGTCCGGACGGTTTTTATAACTCCAACTATTCCCTAACATTCAAGCTACCTACAGAGGCTTACTAAATATGTCATTTCTTAATCTTAGGTCTTTAGCTGCACGCACTGTAACTAGTGGCAGCGTAAATACTATTATACCCTCTTCTATAGGAAGTATATCACCGAGTAATTTAGTTCTAGATAATTCCGTGGTTCTCGCCGCTTCTGCTAGTTCAGCAGATAACTACTATAACGGCTATACTATGGAATTAACCAAGATTCTCCCTAATGGTAAGTCACACGTACAACAGAGAAGAATAATTCAGTATGTCGGCGCAAGTAAGAGGGCGGTTATAGATGGGGTTTGGGATAGTGGATTAGAACCTAGACCCGGAGATACTTATAAGTTAATTCTTGGAGAGCCAGATACACGAATCACAATTAATCCTGTGATGCAAGTTTTTGACTATATTACCTCTAGCAGATATGGTAGAGGTCTACACCCTGAGAACGATTTTATTCTATCCACAGTAAAAGATACTGCTTTGAAGTGTGATGCTAAATCCGATGTCAGTTTAAAATGCACCTCTGCTGTTTCAGTTTCTGCAGATGCAGTATATACTTATACACCTGCAAGTGTACTAATTTGGGAAGGCACAGTTAGAAGCTCTGTTAATTCCCAATATGTGGGCTTTACTAAGTGTATAGGAAAAATAACTAATAAATGGAATTCATGGAAAGAGTATAAAATAAATGAATTAGTGTATCATAATAATAAGTTTTATACTGTCACAACTGCAGGAGCTAAGCCCGCTGCTCCAGTACACACAAGTGGTACAGTTGATGGTTTAGCCTTCACTTCCTCCATAAGTATATCAAAGGTATCCGGAACTGGTCCGTCTACTTTAAGTTTAGATATTTCAAACGGGAACCCAGTTTTAGCACTAAACTCTAATGGTGCTGAAATCTCCGGGTATAGTTTATATGACTCTGATAGTGTAGACTATTGGAGACTTTTAGGCTGGGACCAACATTCTCAAAATTGTGTTACACAATATCAAACAAACTTCACCATAGACACAAGTACTCCGATGTTTGATAACATTAATATGATGTTTGAGCACTTCAATGGAATATTTGTTTACTCCCAGGGTAGGTATGCTTTCAAGTTAGAAGAAATAGAAACAGAATTCGTTTCCGTTACCGAGGAGGACATAATTGGTAAAATATCATTTGTGGACTCTGGTATCAGTAAGTCGTTCAATTCAGTTTCTGTGTCATATACAGACCCTGCAAATAATTTTGAGTCTAAGAACCTATCTCTTTTCAGTGAGACTTTCCTCAAGCAGGATCGTAATGTTTCGAAAAAAGGAAATATCACGGTTGTGGGATGCACAAATTATTACAATGTGAGACTTCTCGCTGACTCTTACCTAAAGAAGTCACGAAGAGATGCATCTATTAGTCTGACTCTGTTCCCCGAATTCATTGTTCTCGAGCCTGGGTCAGTAATAGGAGTCACGTATCCTAGATATAAGTGGGACGGTAAGCCTTTTAGAGTTAATACAATGACTATAAAGCCAGACGGACTCATAGAAATAGTAGCAGACGAATATGACAGTTCGTTCTATTCTCTAACAAATATGAACAAAACGCCCGCAGTAGCGAATAGGTCTTCCACTTCTTATACTGCTATACCTGCTCCTACTAATCTTAAAGCGACTAATGACACAGATTCTAATGAACAGAAAGACGGAATTATTGTTTCCTGGACAAATCAACCCGGACTATCTCTTACCACAGATATAGAAATTCAGGCCTCAGATAATAATCAGGCGGAAATGACAGCAATAACTATTTCTGATGGAACTAAGGTAACTTTTTCTGCACCCCATGGATTATTAGTTGGAAATAGAATAAAAGCTATTTCCGCAGGTAACGGAATTATTCCTAATACAACATATTATGTAAAGACAGTGGTAAACCCCACCACAATTACCCTGTCTTCAACTCTAAACGGTACTCCTGAAACACTAACTAATGGTACAGAATTAGAAATAAAATTTGATTCTTTCTTTATAGTTGGAACAATATCTTATCCGGAGACCCAGTTTTTACACACATTTCCTAATATAACGGATGTAACCACTAAATATTATAGGGTGAGATACAAGGCTAGAAAAATATGACTAGAGTTATTTATTCGACATTTACAGAATCTACACCTGGAACTACGAGTCCTGCACTAACTGCGGAAGAAATTGAAGAAATAAATGCGTCTATAGCAGGTCTAGTAGACGACGGGATTTTGTCGTCATATGAGAAGAGAACTTACTTTGTAGCTAAGATGATTGAGCTAGACCAGTTAGCAGTATCCCTTATAGCAAGGGCTACAGCTTCTGAAATAAGCACAACAGCTATAGTGGCTTCAAAAAACACACATGATACGTATCTAAGTACTCTTAGCCCTGCCTGGGATGACCTTCTTTTTGATACAGAAGTTAATAGAACTATTCTATTAGCTAATATTGAGGATTTTACACAGCAGATAGCCAATCTGCAGGCAGTTCTATATAGTACAATCATAATACCTAAAGGTATTTATAGTCCTACTACTACCTATAATCCAGGAGACGCTGTAACTTATTTAGGTAATGGCTACATAAGAATAGGTAGTGGCCCGACGACAGGAATTGATCCTACTAATACCACTTTCTGGAAAATATACGTTAACAAAGGAGATTCTGGTTTAGCCTTCTTATTAACTAACGAGTCTCATATAGTATCTGCGGATACTGATGGGGGATCTTATTCACTCGTAGGTGCTGGTGGCGCCTTTAAGGTATTTGATGGTTTCACGGAAGTGACTTCCTCAGGAGTTACATATTCAGTAGTAGCACCGACCACTAAGAACGGTCTTACTATGAGCATAAATTCCTCTACAGGAATTTATTCACTATCTGGTACGGAATGGACTTCCGACTCTGAAACATTCTTATTAAGAGCCGTATATAGTGGTATAACTGTTGATTTAGTTTATAGTATAACTAAGGCCAAATCAGGGTCCATAGGCCAAGATGCTAAGACTCTAACTCTTATATCTGATAGACAGACTATAGCGTATAACGCTGCAGGATTGCCTACGCCTTCTGTACAGACTACAACCTTTACAGTTAACAAACAAAATACTACAGAACCTGTAACTTGGAGTATAACGGACGCAAGTGGAACACCAATGACTCCTGCGTCTTCGTACCTATCAGCGGTTTCCGAGGGTATAGTTACTATGACAGAAAGCCAGTTCAATTCTGCTAGAAACGGTACTGCAGGGGTTATAGTAACTGCTTCTATTACAGATGGCGTAACTTTTAGTGACAAAATAAGCGTTGTAAGAGTACAGGAAGGTGCTACAGGTTCCCCAGGAACCCCTGCAGTTACTGGCTATCTTACTAATGAGAATTTTTCTCTATTCGCATTTGCCAATGGAAACGTGGTAAGCTATTCTGGTGCTACAGGTAACTTCGTAGTATTTCAGGGTTCTACTAATGTTAGTACAAGCTTTTCGCTAAGTACCCTATCAAACCCCCAGGCATTGACTGTTAACTATTCTGGACAAACCTATACGGTTACTGGTGGTATGGACAATAATGAGGACACAGCCACTCTAACTATAAGAGCAACAGGTACAGTAAGTCCCTTCATTGGTGTTACTATTGATAAAATATTTACTTTAGTTAAAGCTAAAGGTGGATACGAAATAGTTAGCACTTTACCAACTACTAATCTTTTTGAAGGTAGAATGGTATTTTTAACCACAGATGATAAGTTATATAGGTATACAGGATCAGCTTGGACTGCTGCTGTACCCGCAGTAGATATTACAGGACAGTTAGCCGATGCTCAGATAGCGGCACTGGCAGCCTCTAAGGTAACTGGGCAGCTTTCTAACGCCCAGATAGCCGATTTAGCTGCCGCAAAGCTCACAGGGCAAATTACCCAAACCCAAATCACTGATAACTCAATAAGCACTTCTAAATTAGCTGCTACAGCAGTAACAGCAGATAAAATTGCTTCATCTGCTATTGTTGCAGATAAGATTGCTTCCAATGCAGTAACTGCTGTTAAGATTCAAGCAGGTGCTATTGAAACAGCAAAGATAGCAGCGGGGGCTGTTACAGCGGGGGAACTAGCTGCAGGGTCCGTTATTGCAGGTAAGATTGCTGCTAACGCAGTAACTGCTACTAACATTGCATCCAATTCTATTATAGCTGATAAAATAGCTGCAGGGGCTGTTACAGCAGCTAAAATTGGAGTAACAGAACTTACAGCTATTACAGCCAATATAGGTGAGGCCACAGCAGGTGTTCTTAGAAACTTTGGAAACACTACAAGAATAGATTTAAACGCAGGAAGAATCATATTTGACAACGGAACCTATCTTAAAGCCAGCGGCGTAGGTTTCGGGACCAGTAACCAGTTTATTGAGTGGTTCGGAGTTAGACCTAGTGGCGGAAATCTTGCTTTGTGCAGTGAGGCCAATGCTATTCAGTATCTAAAGACTAACGGAGATGCGTATTTTGGGGGTAGCTTATCAGCTGGATTACTAAGAAATGCAGCCACAGCTACAGGATTACTGTCTACTGAGACTATAGAACTTGGTCCTTTTGGTTCTAACGGAGATACTCGAGTAGTAGTAGTATCTTATACTTATAGCGAGTATTTAGAAATAATCAATGCAGCAAGTTGGTCCGGCACCCCTTCTGCCGCTCTAATTTTGGAAAGATGGAATGGTTCTTCCTGGACCTCATTAACTACTTTCTCTGCTACGGGTAGCGTATTTGGTGTGGACGGATTCAGTGAATCTGAAAGAGGATATATAAGTATTGGAATGTCCGGGTCTACTACTTTTACAGACACTAGTGGGGGAACTAGTATAAGATATAGGGCCAGATTAACTTCTAGAACTCTACCAACGGTAACAAGTACTATATCTTCCGGAGGCCCCTATATTCCAGAACAACAACTAGGCATTATATCAACAGAAGAATAAGGAGACTAATAATGAAATTACTACCTAATACTAGATTTATACAGAGCCCCAATGTTTCAGGGGTTCTGAGCAAACCAACCCTATTAGTTTTACACTACACTGCGAGTGGGGACTCTGAGGATGGGGACGCTAAGTATTTCCAAAGACCTGCTGCTAAAGCCAGCGCTCACTTGGTCATAGAAAGAGACGGCTCTATAGTTCAATGTGTACCTTTTGATAGGGTAGCATGGCACGCAGGTGCGAGCTCTTGGGACGGAAAAACCAATTGTAACTCCTTCTCTATCGGTATAGAAATCGACAACTGGGGACTTTTGGAAAAGAGAGGAAACGGAAAGTTCTATTCTCATGCAGGAACAGAAGTCCCTGCGGACCAAGTGTTCGTAGGAAAGAACAAGCTAGGTAATGGTATGTATTGGGAAGCTTATCCTAAGGTACAGCTAGACGCAGTGGAAAATGCAATTGAGCAAATATTGAAGGCCTACCCATCCATCACAGAAATTGTTGGACACGAGGATATTGCCCCACGTAGAAAGATTGACCCCGGTCCTGCTTTATATAGATTCATAGAATCTATGAAGAGCAGATTCTTCTACAACAGACAAGAAGAAAAGACATTCAGAAGAAAAGTAACTGCTTCTCCCCACCTGAATGTGCGCTCTAGCCCCAATGGTAAGATTATTGGTACAGTACTGTATAACACAGATGTGGACATACTCTATACTGAAGGAGTGTGGGCACGTATTGTCTCACCTTCTGGATGGATTCACAAATCCTATCTCAAATAAAAAAGGCCGGGGAGATTCCCCGGCCTCTTCTTTTATAGGTCACACCCTCCAGCGGAACAGGCCAATTCTTGAGAGCCTGTGGTCTGGTCAGTCTTTTCATATTCCTTAAGGAGAGTCCAGTCAATCTCTGGAAGCGGATTCTCTCTAACGAATTTGTCAAACTCTTCCTTCGTAACTTCCTGATAGGGTGCTTGTTGATAAGTACCACCATCGTGAGGCAAGAAGGAAATTCCACTTACGCTGTCAAAGTTCTTGTATACCCAAGCACCAACTTCCATCCACTCTTCTTCGCGAACGTCAATGGTTACTGAAGGCTTGTGCTCACACCAGTGATCTTGGAACAGCTTCCAGACTTCGAGAGCCTGTAGAGCTGTTTGCCCGTCTCTGGTAAGAGCTCCATCTGGGGCTTCTTGAGCAAAGTAGAACACCGTGGTGCTATCAGGCTCAGTAACAGAAGGCTCGTTAGGAACTCCCTGATCCTTCATGAACTGAGTGATAGGATCGTTATTAGCGGAACGTACGGAACGAATTACGTACTTACCGTGCTGAGCGTGGAGACCACCCTTACCTGCTCTTGTAAGCTGTGAAACAGTACCACTTGGCTTGTTACAAGTAGTAGCAGCGGAAACTGGAATACCTAAGTAGCCAGCCCACTCTGCGTTGGTCTCAAGAACAGTATCCTTCAGTGCTTCAAGATTGTCCGCTGTAAGAACATGGAGAGCGTCAGCCACCCCAGTAATGCTTACACCAAGAAGTCTTTCTTCCTCACAGTTTTCTCTCCAGATTGGACGTAGATAACCGAAGTTAGTGAAGGTGGATTGAATGGTTCCAAGAATGGTAGCAATTCTAGCCTTTCTCTCTAGGTCAGCAAAAGTATCTGTTGATCTAGCGATAATTTCAGAAAGGTTACAGAATTGATAAGGTCTCAGAATGATTTCAGAACAAGGGTTCGTACCAAAGTCATATTCATGCTTTCTACCATGCTTCTTACTGATGTTCTGGCAGGCATAGCGAGAAAACATACCACGTTCACCACTCTTAGAGTCGTAAAGTGCTTTCCACTCCTTCATGAAAATGTCCATGTCCGGACGACGGTTTTCATAAACAGCGCTGTTGTTAGCTAGGGCACGATATACATGCTTATCCCACCATGCACCAGTCTTTGCAACTCTCATACGCTCGTCTGTAAGGTCTGACAAGCTGATCATTGCAGATCGGCGCACACCACCAACAACCACGACCTGTGCAATCTTACACATAATGTCGTGACATTCTAGTGTAGTAAGTCTACGCCCCTTTGCCTGCTTAAAGATACCTACGGTAAAGGTAAATAGGTCTTCAAGAGGCTTTGGCCCGCTTGCTCTACCTCCGAAGGTCTTTAGTCGACTTCCCTCAGGACGAACCTTTGAGGTGTCCCACTTAGGAATGTTTCCTGCGTATAGCATAGAAATCAGTTCCTGAAGCGCAGTGGCCCAACCTTCCTTTGAGTCCTCAACAACGATTGTTGTCCCGGTATCCTTAATCCACTCGGGAACCGTAGGAAGTTCATGAGTATACTTCTCTTCGACGCTATACCCAACCCCCGTACCATTTAGAAGGATATACATAGCTTCGTCAAAGCTTCTAGGGTTATTGACGGGTAGATAAGCACAGTTATATCCTGCAACGTCTGATCTGTCCATGGCGGGCCCTGCCGTCATCATGGATCTCATGGAAGGCATAACTTCCATATTTAGGATGGCTTCTCTGACCTCACTTAGATCAACATCTGGCATCTTATCCGAAATTCGGAACTTATAGTAGTCTATAAGTCTGTCAACTGTCTCGGTCCAGGTCTCTCTGCGACCTTCATCTTCCTTCCAACGGGCGTAGCGGCTTTTGTGAATGTATTCTTGGTACGCGGTTAATTTCATATATTAATCATCCTCTTGTGAATATCGTTAATATTCTCTTGCCCTATGGCTTCCTCATAAGTAGAGAGCAAATCCATTAATTGATAATTAATGAAAATTTGCTCAGCATTCTCATTCAAATTCTTGATGTATACATATTTTCCGGGCAGCGGACACTGAGCATAAATCTCTAGTGCGTCCCCATAATCTTCAATTAGGGTCTGGGCTCTCTTAGGTCCAACTCCCTTGATTCCGGGAATGTTATCTCCCGAGTCGCCAATAAGACACTTATAAGAGATATACTTATCAATAGGGACAGGATTGTCCCATGTGTCTACGGTCTGTTCTTTTCGAGTAACGTAGGAGAAACGAGACACATTATCATTGATAAGCAAGTCCCAGTCTCGGTCAGAGCTAATCAGCCAAATGTGACTGAATAGATACGTTTCTCTATTGGCCACTAGGTAAGCCGCAATATCATCCGCTTCGACTCCCTTATAACGTAGAACCGGATAGCCTTTCTCGTCAAGGGCGTCAAGGGTTCTGTCGTATTCTTCAAAGAACTTACGAGCCTCTTCCTTTTCTTCCTCGGACTGATCTTTATAAAGCTCCTTACGATGCGCTTTATATTCAGGGTAAACAGCCCTACGATAGCTAGAACCTCCCCAGTCCGCAGCGATAACAATGTTACCGCATTCGTAGGATCTTGCAAGAGACTCTACGGTATCCATATATTCTTTAGCGAATACTGTCGCACCCTTGTGCTTCCACCTAAAGCAGAGGTTCAAGGCATCGACAATCATTAACCTATCTTTAGGTAATGCTTTAGTTAGTTGTTCGAAAGTTGCCATTTTATATCCTCGGTTAGCCAGTCTTCCACGTTTAATATATAGCAAGAATGAACAGCAAAGTCAAGATAATTTTTTGTCTTGATTGGTTTTGTACTTGTTACTACGAACCACTTTGACCTATTCCACCTATAAAATAAAAGTGGCTCTTTGGACTTACACTCCTTTTTTAATTTAACCCACCAGGTAACTATGAGATTAGTCTTATTGGTTAGAATGGTACTAGATAAAGGGTCTTCTTTATAGTTTTTGATTTCTATGCAGAACCTACAACCCTGGAAGGTTATATCACCCTTTATCTTTCCGTTTCCTGAGCCAGGCACCTGAGTGAATTCCTGTCCAGTTCTTTCTTTTAAGAACTGAATCAGTTTCTTCTCTCCTAAGTCTCCCTTAGCCCTACTGTTAACCATTATTATTAGGCCTATCAGTCATGAGAAACTTATATAAAGCACTTCTTATCTGAAGTGCAGTAAGTCCCTCAGTGTCTATAGAATTAATAAAGGCCATAGCTGAATCCTGGGCAGCAAAGTACCCTCTTGTATAGTCTAGACTAACCATAAATCTTACTTATCCCTGAGGAATCTTTTCTAACCTCTAACTGCTTCACTAGAGGGTGTCTCCATCCGTGAGAAACAAGGAATGTATTCAGACCTTCCTCTTCCAATAGAACTTCAACTAATTGCTCTTTTCCTTCATCATCCAGAACGCTAATAACTTCGTCTAAGAATAGAACGTTAATAGTAGTCTTAGAGATGCTCTGCATGATCTTACGAATGCCTAGTAGAGTACCAATTAGAACTCTAGACTTCTCGCCAGAGGATAGGGAAACCATACTCACTGGACTAGACTGATCGTAAATAACTACATTAAGTTTATCTTTTTCTAACTCAAAGGCAAGATTAAATCTTCCATCAGAGAGTCTAGCTAGATAATCATTAGTAAAGGTCTCTAAATCCTTCACTCTATTTTCTAGCTTATAAGCAACCAGACCTGTGGGGCTGAAGGCTTTCTTAAGAACTTCAAGAGGCCCAATGTTTTGCTCTAGTAGAGCTAGTTTTCCAACATTGGCTTCTAACTCAGTCTCTAAATCAGCTAGCTGTTCTAGAGCGCTTTCTAATTTAGCCTGATTAGTTTCGACCCTCTTATTGTGATCCCTTGCTTTAGCTATTTCTCCACGAACACTAGAGATGCACTTCTCCGCATTCCTAATTGAATCAGCAATACTTTCTACGCTCTGCTCTTCCTGCAACTCGTTGAAGTCTTTCTGAAGCTCCAAATCCTCAATTGTTTTTATACTAGAGGATATTTCTGATCGTTTCTTCTTTACTTCTTGTATTCTTTTGATCTCAGTGGAAATCTTTTCGCCTACTAGTCTATTGTTTTCAATAATAGAGTTGTTTTCTTCGATCAACTTATTAATGAAGTCTTCCGGAACAGACTGTAGACATGTAGGGCAGTTATTCCCCACTTTTGAAATTTTCTCTATAACACTCTTTGCGTGTCTTATAGCTGAGTTAATATTTGCGAGCTCTGTCGTTAAATCCTTATCATCAGGAACTTCCAGTGCTTCTAATGCAGATAGTAATTCTTCTTTAGTCTTAGGCTGACCCTGTAACTTCTGAAGAATCATATTGCTCTTCTTCACTCGGGTATTGTAGGAATCTATATCCTTCAGTTTTGCTTTGTAATCTGCAACTTGCTGTACAAGATCATCGGGGTCACTTGGGATAGGAGTCAACTCTCCAACTTCAATCTTGGAGTTATTCTCCGCCATAGTGACCGCCCTATTTAGAGCGTCAATACTGCCCTGTATCTTACTTAGATCAGATTGAACCGATTTCAGAATATTGGAGAACAATACGTATCTTTCTCCGTATTCAGCTAAGTCGAACAGGTTAACCAGAAACTCCTTTCTTTTGGAGTCTGTAGCAGTCAGAAACTGTAGACTGGATTCTGTATTCTGATAAACTAATTGAGCGAAGGTCTTGAAGTCAATCCCAATAAGCTCTTCAAACATACTAATAGTACCTGAAGCAGTATTCTTACTAATATCTTCTTCGTTGCAATACATAGTAGCCTTTAGGGTAGAGGCTTTCTTTACTTGCAAGCTGTACTCATCGTTGTCAATATAGAATTCAATATCTACCCAATAGGGTTTATTTAGTACTCTATTTGGAATATCAGATTTCTTGAAACCTTTAGAGTTTTTGTTGTATAGACCTTCTTCCATAATAGTAGGAATGGAGGATTTTCCTGCTCCATTCTTACCGAGAATCTGAGTTACGTTAGTCTCACTTAGGTCTATAACGTTTTCGTCGGCGTAACTAAACATGTTACCCCAACGCATCCTAGTCAGCTTTACTGTGCTCATGGTATACCTCTAAAATTTTATCTTTATCATCTATTTCTAGGACAAACTCCAGGTACTCCTTAAGCTCGTCTTCCATAGTCATTTTTTCACTTAGGTGTAAGGTAGCTTCGCTACTACGCTTCACAATTTTCTTATCTAAGAGATCGTTCTCAACCTTTACAGAAACGTCCTCAAGGCTGCCCTCTAGTTCATAGATAGTGTGGTGAAACTCAGTAGGAACAATATCATCTTGATTTGTCACTGTCTTACGAATAAGTTGTGGAAGTTTAAAGTCTTCCCACTCTACTACAGTGCTACCATCAGTAAATAACTCAATAGAGTGATAACCATTTGCGTTCTTTGTTATTTCACGGTGGAACGAAGTGGTCATGGGGCTGCCCGGATAGCAAATATTGCGCTGAGTATTCTGGTGGGAGTGTAGGTCTCCCGCAAAGACTACGGGGAACTTGTCTAGCCACTCTAGAGGAATCTCAGGTTTCACGTGAGGAGGAATCTCGCCACGAACGTGAGTGAACACAGGCACAGGGTCTAATTGCTTCCAATTATCTTCGGACTTTATGCACTCATAGGGGACCACGTAAAATGGGAAATCATAAAATCCGTAGTGGGCGCTAGTAGAAATCTGGTCTACAATGTGCACTTCAGGGTTAATTAGATGGCAGGGATACTTGAGTCTAGTTAAAAAACTCTTCTTCTTAGTTTCAGACTCGTGGTTCCCTGTGTTAATTAGAGTAGGAATTCTGCAACAAGCTATGAAGTCCCAGAATACCTCTAATTCCTCTAGGGTTGGGGTTCTGTCAAATATATCCCCATTGATTATGTGAAGATCGTAATTCTCTTCTAAGTTATGCACTTTTTCAAAGAAGATTCTATAGCGGTTGAGCGCCCAGTCACGAGGCACATTCTTCTGCCCTAACTTGATATGCCAGTCCGCCGTATGTAAGATTTTGATTGATTTCATAAGAGCAAAATAACCCCCTGGACCCGAAAGGGCCCAGAGGGTCTCCTTAGTTATAGATTTAGATTATTCTACTTCGAACTCGCTAGTAGATTCTTCGTCAACGGTTTCGTTGTCACCGGACGACATAATGTTAGCCAGATTCTGACGAACCTGTTCTTCAGTAGGACGCGGATAGATCTTTTGGATAGGATCGTGCTCAGCGATACGAGCCTTGGTTTCCTCGCTAACAGGGCCAACGTCCTTAGAAGAACGAAGGGCGTCCAGAGCATATTCCACGTTCATAGGGTTCGGACCAGTCTTGGTCTTCTTGAACGAAATCCACCAACCCTTTTCAAGGTCAGTCGGATCACCAAGAGTTTCTGCAGCGTCCTTGATCTGGCGCCATAGAGTCTTCTTGAAAGGGAATACCTTGATTTCACCGTTCTCTGTTTCGCACAGAGCACAGTAAGACCACTTAGGCTTCAGGTTAGGATAGAGTTCCTTTACAGGCTCAGCTTGGGAGTTATCCCAGCTTTCGGTTTCTCTCTGGAACTGCAGGGCTTCTACAGGAAGCTCCTTCGGAGCGCCTCTAGGATTAGGAACCCAGAACAGATAGCGAGGAACGATTTCGCCAAAAATGCGAACCTTTTGCAGACCATCCTTGTAGGAATAAGTGTCAACTTTAGTGCCGGTGGAACCACCAGTGGATTTAGAAAATGCAACCATGTTTATTTCTCCAGTAAAAAATGAATGTTATCGTCTCTTATATCTATGAGACTATTAAGTTTCAGTCGGTCAATTGGTATATTAATGTATTTTAATGGTAGTGTATTATCTCCCGTTAGTTTATACTCAGCGTAGTTCCTGCGGCTTGCTAAATACAAATAGTTAGCTGCATGAATCTTATTGGCGTTCTTAAACGCCCATAATAAGTAATCGGGCTTTAGTAAGTATGAGTCGCCACTAAAATCAATTTTATCATAGTGTTTGCGCCCAAAGTCGTATGAGGGACTATCCATCATACTGTCAAAGATGGTCTCAATAATCCTTACGTTCCCGTTGGAATGTTTTCTTATCTTAGGCCAACTATAGAAAAGCATATTAGCAAAATTTTGGGATAATGTCAAGGCATATTTTCAACGAACCTTACCTTGTATCCGTCTTGTCTATAAAAGTTAGACCTAGTTCTAAATTGATTAATACCTGTGTAGCACGAGAATTTAACGTCTACAAAGACTGGTGGCAGCTTACCTGGATGTTCCCTATTAATTCGAGCGATAAGCTGTTCTAGCCTGACGTCATTGTTAATCGGACAGGCGGATATAATGCAGCTGAGAGGATTCAGTGAGATACCCTCGCAATACATATTAATACTTCCCCATAATTCTCGGGCCTGCCCGTTTAAGACAAGCCTGTGTGCCTTTTCTCTGTCGTCAAAGCCAGTCACGCACACTGAGGGATTGGGGGATATTCTCTCACAGAATTTTAGAAATGCCACTCGGTCTGATACAATGAGAACTTGGTGTCCCATTTTTACGTATTTATCCGCTAAGGCAATAATGAATCCTTGGTATTCCGGATCTTCTACTAGTCTATTGACTCTCTCTGACCACATATTCCCTTCGGGAATCTTGAACTTAGGAGCATAGACGTGAATTTCAGGCTTTAGGGCATTCTCGTCTCTAGGGACATACTTTTTGCTACTAAAGTAGTCTTGGAATACAACGTGCTTTCCATCTTTTCTCTTGAGAGTTCCAGAAAGTCCGATCTTGTATCTTGCAAATAGAGAATTAATAATTTTGGTAAAAGTAGGGCTTGCTACGTGGTGCATTTCGTCTAGAAATACTGTGCCAAACTCTTTGTTGATTGTCTTTAAGTGCTTTACTAAAGACTGAGTGTTGGCCACTACAATGTCGGGCCCTATATTAAACTTACCACTTCCTATCACTCCGGGCTTAATGCCTGTGATACGTACTATTTCTCTCTCCCATTGGTTTCTCAGAGCCACTGTGTGGGTGATAATCAAAGTCTTTTGACCTAGATTAACTGCGGCAAATATAGCAGCAAAGGTCTTACCCCATCCGGGCTTAGCGTTTAGGATGCAGGAATCGTTGCAGAACTCTAAGAATTCTTTTTGAGACTGTCGTGGCTCAATATTATTTAAGAGCGGTATATTGACCGGTCTGAGAACTCTTTTGTCTTCTACTTCGTAATCCTTAGGTATAAGATCAGTTCTGCCCGAGGGTATACTGACTAGCTTTTTACCACCCTGTATATTACTATTGATAATAGACAAGTTTTTAATTACAATAGGAATCTCAGGATTATGCGATGGCACCTCGTAAGTGAGACTCTTTGAGAGCTCCCTATAAAGTTTGTCGTCTACAACCATATAAATACGGTTAGATATAATAGCTTTCATTCATATAAAATCTCGGGCAGAACCCAATCTTATTTTTTAAAATATTTTTCTTTTTTGATTAGGTATTCTTTAACAATACCGCCTCTAACTACATCTTCTATGCCAAATTGAACTGTATCAAACTCGGACATAGAGCTAATTATACTGTAAAAAGTATGAAAACCATTGTTGATCAAGTCAGCTTGGTTTGTGTCCCCACAAAATACTATTTTAGAGTCGTCGTCTAGTCTGGTTATAATGGAGTCAAGTTCATGAAGAGTCATGTTCTGACACTCGTCAACGATTACAAAGCTGCTTCTGAATGTTCTACCTCTAACAAATGAAGTAGGTTCAAAGGCTATTTTGCCCTCTCGTTCTAGAGACTGATACGCAGTTCCACAGTTGAAAAGTTCTTGACAAATATCCACATAGGGCTTTGTATAAACTTCCATTTTCTCTTTTTCAGTTCCGGGAAGAAATCCAATGTCTCTGGTTGGAACCGCACTTCTGATGTAAACTACCTTGTCGTATTCATCCCTCATTAAAGCTTTGAAAGCTAAGTAACTAGCTAGATAGGTTTTCCCTGTACCTGCGCTACCCATAAGAACTAAATTTCGTTTAGAAGTCAAAACATCGTTCTGCTTCTCATTCTTAGGGTATATGTCCTTTAGACTCAGGTTACTCTTATTATTATTTCTCTTATTTTTCATTAAGTATATCATACCTTAATTCTACAGTTTTTTACTGGGACTTTCACGTAGTCGTAAAGCATCCAAGGAAAATCCTGGTAGTAAAGTATTCTTGCCCACAATATACTATGTATATCAGATGGTGGTCGGGGAATAGGAAAAGGAATTGATATTCCTTTTATATACAGGAATGAGTAAGTATTCCTTAACTCAAACCTGTCTATTTCGTGGCACTTAATATTCTGGAAACCAGTCTTTTCGTAAGTAAACATTTTACCGTCGGAACTAATAAAATGCTTTCCTTTTGACTTAATCAGGTCTCCCAAATTAAAGATAGGGTTCTTTAACTTATAAAAGTCTGTGCGTCCTGACTGCTTTCTTCGTAATCCTATAGAGTCCCCTGACATATTTAAGTCATCTACAGGTTGCCCCTCAATGAAACTCACACCATCAATCTTATCAAAATTATTTGAGGGTATAGAGTATAGAGGAAATTTGACTTTTTGTATCGTTCTTATGTTTCTATACATTGAAAAGTTACTCCTAGCCTAGGGAAGGGGGCTTCCCTAGACACGGAACGAGGACCGTGCAGAATTCTTCCATCGAACAATAAAGCACGGCCTGGGAATGGGAAGACTGAATGGATTATATCACCTCCGTCTCCGACTAAAATAGTCTCCCCACCCCAATTCATATCCCAAGAGTCATTCATATAGACGATTAAAGTCCAATGCTTTGACTCTTCAGAATCTTTGTGTAACCAAGATGAATCTCCGTGGTTGTAAGCGTTAACAATGACTTTATCGGGTCGTAATCCACGTATATGTAAATCGGGTTCGACGAAGTCCCATATAGCTCGGTAAGTTCCCTTAAAAGCAGGGTACTTAGCCCAATGTCTGTAAGGCTCGGACAAATCTCCAGTCCATCCAATATGAGACCAACTCTCGCCATCTTCACATTCCATAATGTTCTTTGAGAACATCTTCACGCTGTTCAGCGGGAACACTATCCCATAGTCGAAATAGTTCTCCCCATTCCTTTTCAAACTTTCCGAATGAATAGTCATCACCAACCTCAAATTCATAACCAATAGGAGTATTTGGAATAGAAACTCCGCGGTCCTTCTGAACGAACGAAGCTAGCATTTCCACGTACTTATCAACGTCTTCTTCCTTAACTTCGGCAAGAATAGAGTCGTGAACAAGAGCAAAGATTTTTGCATCAACTTCAGGGTGCTTTTCTAGCCAATCCTGCATATCAATAGCTGCAAGTAAGTTTACGTCACTAGCAGGGCTTTGAACGAGGAAGTTAAGACCACTACGAACAGCGTGTGCCGCAAGTGCTTCTGAGTCCGACTTAACGTTAGGAAGTCTTCTCTTTCTACCGAACGCACTATAAACATAACCCTGCTTATAGATAACGTCCTTGTTCTTGTCAATCCACTTCTTCAGCTGCGGGAACTCCTTAAAGTAGTTCTTAATAGCTGTTTCAGCGTCTCTCATTGAGAAACTCATATCCAGTTTGTTATCGCGAATATAAGTATTAACCTGATCGTGTAGATTGTAAGCACCAGCCTGATAAAGAATGGAGAAGGTAACAGTCTTAGCGGACTGTCTTAGGTCAGGATAAAGTGACTTTACTTCCTCAACTTTACAAGGCAGACCGAACACTCTCTTAGCAATGGTGGAGTGGAAGTCAGCATCATCAATGAATACTTGCTTCAACTCAGAATCATTACTCAGAACGGCAGCAAGATAAACTTCTGCCGTCTTCAAGTCCATGGACACAATCTTGTATCCGGGTTTAGCCTTCAGAGAACCCTTCACAACAGAAGCGTCTCTAGGAAGCTGCTGCATATTCAGCTTACCGCTGGAACTTAGACGACCAGAAGTAGTACCGTGAATATTGAAGTTAGTTCTTAAACGATGGTCTGTGTTCAGATTAACAATAATCTTATCTAGATAAGTATTCTTAACCTTGGACTTCTTACGGATATTCAGAATTTCGGCGGGAACTTCATGTATTTCAGAAAGTATCTTTAGAACTTCCGCGTCCGTGGAGTCAGCCTTTGTGGTAGTCTTCTTACCCGTCGGTCTCAGCTTAATCTTATCGAACAGAAGCTCTCTAAGTTGCTTTGGACTTCCCGGATTGAAAGGTTCACCACGTTCTGCTTCATATTCCGTGATTTCAGGGAACTTATAAAGCTTAGTCATACTCTGCTCAATGGACAGACGCATAACGTCTTGACCGAAGGCAAGTCTAGTGGTATCAAAAGGTACGCCGTTATTCTGAATAGAGATCAAAGCTCTACATGCCGGAATAAGAGTTTGTTTGTATACCTTGCTAAGCTGCGGATTAGCGTGGACTGCTTTTGCTAGCTGTGAGAACAATATCAGAGTTACTACGGAGTCACAAGCCGCATATGGGGTCATGACCTCGAACGGGATAGAGGACCACTTGAAGTCTCTCTTTAGAAGTCCGTTCTTCTTTACGTAGTTATCAATAAACTCATAAAGATCACTTTCGTAGTCTCCGTAATCTGTATACTTTAGAGCTAACTGCTTAAGTCCGTGAGTACCCGGATTTTCATCTAGGCAATAGTGCAGAAGCATAGTATCTTCGAACCTCTTGATACGAATACCAAGGTGAAGTTCGAAGAAGGGAATGTCGAACTTGGCATTGTGGAAGACTATGATCTTCTTATTGCAAAGTTCTTGCAGTTTATTTGACACTTCTTCTGTAATACAGTCAGCGTCAATGTACGCACCCCAGTCCTTCTTAAAGGAAATAGATATACCTAGAATGTAACCGTCCTTGGGATATAGAGCGGTAGTTTCGGAGTCCATTGCAACATACTTATTAGTATGGTCAATGGCTTCCTGAATATAAGCAAGAGCTTCCGCTTCCGTCTTAATTCCAGGAAATCTAGAAATATCGTTCTTATTGGCGTTCAGTTCACCTGTCACAAACCCAACGATATTCTCCTTGGTCTTCAGCCATGTGCTTTCAATCTCTGGTCGGAAAGCTAGCATACCTGGGTTAATTGAGGCAATGAACTTGCCGTCAATAACTTTTCCTGTGTAGTCCATTACTTGGGACTTGCCAGTGTAGTGCTTTACAGCATCCTTACCGATCAGAATAACCCAGTCATAAAGATCGGGGTTGAAATCAATATCAATGTCTTTCTTACGGACAGTCTTTACAGATTGATCTGAACAAAGGGCAAAACGATCATAATCAAAACCGAAGTCTTTCTTATAATCCCGTCTACTCAGCTTCGTCTCTACAATAGCTACGGCCATATAATTTTTCCTTTAACTTAGAAATTGTACTGTGTGTCAATTCACCCGGATCACTTCCATCCTTTAATGTGATTATTTTATTACTTATAAATTCTTTATCAAGAAGTTCTTTGATTTCTTTTGCGGCAGCTTTACCTGCTTCATCCGCATCCATCATAATTATTACTTCGTCAATATTCTCCATCTTAAGCATTTCTACATGCCTCTCGGTGAATACAAGACCAAATAAGGCTCGTACGTTAGTCAAACCGTTTTGATACAGGTTTAAAAAATCGAACCAGCCCTCAACCAAGATAATAGAGCCCATGTTCGGCGCAGTATAGGGAGCCATAAGTACAGGCTTTTTATACAAGAACATGTATTTGGGCATCTTATTGCCCGTTGTTTCTCTACCTATGAAGTTAACCACTTTTCCTGAGTGATTTTTTAAAGGGAAAAACAGGTATCCAGGGAACTCATTAAACTGAAATGCCTGGAACTCTCTAATTACTTCGCTTCTAATTCCTCTGAAGGACGTCTCATAAAAAACTGCGTCTTCAGGTATCTCGTAAAAGGTAGACTCAGATAAGACCTTTCTAATCTTCTCTCTGAACATATCCTTTTGCATTTGAAACTTGTTAGGCTTTTCATTAAATAATGAAAAGATGTTGTAAGAAGCCCCACAAGACTTGCAGTTTGCCCATCCACTATATTTGTTGACGAACATACTTGGATTCTTATCATCATGATCGGGACTTAAGCATCTGATCTGAAAATAAGAACCCACTGGCTTGTGATCTATACCTTGTTTACTAAGTATTCTATCTACTACCATGGCAAATCCTGTGTGGTTTCTTTGTTTTCTTCTTCGTCGTTATCCTCGTCAGATATAATAACAGCACTCTCAGGACCACATTTAAGGCTCATCCAATTCATGTTGGATATAAAGCCTCTTTCTTCCATGTGTCTCATCTTTTCGCACTCAAACTGCATATAGTTCTCTCCAGATTTTAGAGTGAACGCAGCGTCAGCAGGAACAAGAATATCCTGTGCGAACTTAGCAGTACCATCCTTTTTAACCTGATAAGGGCTAATAATAGGAAGGCCAATATCTTCCGCGAATACTTTAAGTCCATCGGATACAGCTAACTGATCTTTCCAGTCAAACCGATCATTCGAGGACTCACTTACCCTTATTTTGTTGAGATAGTCAACAATAATGACACCAACAGTGTCACCATATTTATTAAGTCTTTTTAAGGTCTCAGCTTTAAACTTTGCTAAACTCAGGGTAGGAGTATGCACAATGTCTAATACTGGGGTAGCTAATGGCTTTTGTATAAGGGTTTTGTGGAACTTATCAAAGTCCTTGGTTACACAGTAAACTTCTTTATATACATCGTAGCCATCCTGATATCTGGAGGCCCACCATAGAGCGACTGAGTCCCACTCGGAAACGCTCAGCTCTTTATACCTTAACTTAATGTGAGGAACGCCAGTTGCAATAGCACACTGCCTCTGTAATTCCTGCCTCAAGCTCATTTCGATTGAGAACTTAATAACACTCTTACCTGCGTCAAGCTGGTACTGGGCGATGTTATTACAGATGATGGACTTACCCCCACCTCTGTAACCACCCAATAAGATTAGGGAGTCGTTAGGGAAAATGAAAGTCTCATCATACTCGGAGTTAAGACCTAATGTTAGGTTCAACTCTAATTCTTGGTCGGAATCAAATAATTCTACCTTTTCGATATTATCCTTAGGTTTAACAATGTCAACCTTGGACTCTACCGATGATATAACTTCGTAGATGCTTTGAATAGTCTCTTCGGCACTTGAGTGCCCCACGCTATTCTCAATAAATTTGTCGAGACCAAGGAGCAGTTCTTTTGCGGTAAATTCGCTCTTTAACGAATCCAGCAAAAAAATGGACTCTGCATCCACTTCCTCTTTCTCGATCAGACTTATTTTATCAAGGGTGGACTGCTCTCGTACTTCAAACTTTAACTCTTCAAAGGAAGGTAGTTTATGATAGTTGTCTACGTGCTTAGATATTATCTGGTAGACTTTTCTCAGTTCTTGAGGCAGGTAGTTTTCTTTAAGATTAGCCCAGGTGTCAAGACTATTTTCTACGATAATCTTGTTGATTAATGCACTAGCTAAGCTCAATTATGCCTCCTTAAAACAACTCAAACGAGACGACCGCGAGGGCCGCCTCGTTTGTTTCTATTGTTTATTGAAGCTTATTAAGCTTGTGCTTTAGCAGCCTTAGCTACACCGTCATAGTCCTTGGCGATCAGCTTACGACGGGTAAGGATGGTCTTGACACCACGGGCAGTCTTGCCAGTAGCTTCAACCAGTTCCTCAACGGTCATTGTGCTAACCTTGTCACCAAGATTTTCGAAGGCATCGGTTTCCGAAGGCTTGCGATCACGCTGAACAGGCAGCTGATCAATTTCTTCGGCACGCAGCAAGCTAAGAGCCTTACCGCGAACCTGAGCAACGGTCTTACCAACCTTTGCAGCAATGTCTTCAAGGAAGGCACCTGCGCGGGTCATTTCGACGATGGTAGCTGCCTGCTCGTCGGTGAAGCTCTTTTCAACCACCTTAGGTGGAGTAGCACGAACAAGGCCAGTAAGTTCCATAGAAAGAACCTTACCCTGTACGGCACGAGCCGAATGATCGCTTCCAAGACGTTCTGCCAGTTCTGCGTAGGTCAGTTCACCTTCATTGGCTTCAAGAAGCTCACGAAGGGCTTCTGTTTCTTCTTCGGTGAAGGAAGAAGGAGCTGATCCAGCCTTTTCCACCACGTATCCTTCCTTACGAAGCTTGCTGGCTACAGAGCGACCGGAAATTTCCAGTTCTTCTGCGATGCTAGCAACAGTCTCGCGGGATACTTCTTCGCTTTCATCACCTGCAAGGCTGCGAAGTTGTGCGGTAAGGTCTTCAGTCCACTTAGTCATATTTTATTCTCCTAATAATTCTTTTACGTTGTTGACAATTGTTATTCCTGAAGCTTCTGCTTTCAATGTTTTAGCAGTTGGCTTCATACTCTCATTTACAAGATGTGTGACATCTTTTGTTATATTGGAAACTACCTTCCAACCTTGAGCCTCAAGGTCTTTTGCAGCTTCGGATTTTGTTTTGTAACTAACCAATTTACCAGTTATACATACTGTACCTCTCAGTTCCTTCGTATTTTGAGAAGAAGAAAACGTAAAGTCGAATGGTAGTTCTAATACCCAATCTAAGTTAAGTGTTAACCAATTAATTAGATTGGAAGTCGCTTTCGGCCCAAGTCCTGCTTCGGAGCAAGTTTCCTCATTAATATCAAAGATTGTCTTACAAACTTTTCCAAGCTTATCTGAGGCCGATTTTCCGATTAGTGGAATACCCAAAGCAGGCAAAACAGTTCCTAGCTTGTGGGTTTTTGATCTTTCTATTTCATCAATTAGTTTAAGAGCCATTTTCTCTGAATCGTGCTCTTTAACTATGTCAATAGTATAGATATCTGATATAGAAGTCAAGCCCAATTTTTTGATTGTTGCTGGACCTAGCCCTTTAATCTGTAGAGTTTTAACAAAGTGCTCGACAGACTTGTTTAATTTGGCAGGACACTCTGTATTTAAACAGTAAATTTGGTCGTTCTTCCATTCAAGTTCCGAAGAGCAAGACGGACAGTTGGTTGGTGGATGAAACATTAAATTGCGTCCTTAATATTGAAAATATATTCCATTTTTGGGATAAAGTCAAGAGATATTTTTCAATACCCCCTTAGACATTTTTCGGAATAGATTTTATAATATCCTCATTGATTTCAAAACATTCGGTGTGTCCGCCGAAGGATTCAGGCATCGTTTTCTTTAAATGAGACCACTTTTCGTGAAGATAGCTTTCTAAATAGAATATGTCTTCGAGTCTTCCTACCACTAATTTCTGGATTCGTATATCGTGATAGGTGAATCCAGAGGATCTTTTTAGGGCTGCCTGCCATCCCTTACCCTTAGTAATACCAATCTTTATGGCTTCTCTCTTATGTGTCATTTTATTAACTAGAACGACACAATAGAGAGTTGCCTCTACATCAGCTTCGTCAGGGTTATTCTTAAAATAGGTCTCATTGTATATGCCCTTAGACATTCTTAAATTCTAAGAAAGCCGTTCTGGAGATAGAACCCATGATTCTATCAAGCTCTACGCCTTCTTCATCTACCCTAATAATAGTAGGGATTGACCTAATGTTGTATTGCTCTCTGTAAGAAGGCTCATGGTCAATATTGATTACGTCCACACCCTCTAGGTCTTCGTCGGTAAGAGCGTTTTTAAGTAGGTTGCAGTATGTGCACCAAGGTGCTGTGAATAGTTTAATCATAGATTCTCCCTATAACTCTTGGAATAATATCCCCTGCGCGAATTACTTCAATCACACAGTCCTTTTCCAAATCTAAGTCTTGGATGTATTTCCAGTTGTGCAGAGTAGCTCTTGCCACGATTGCACCGTCCACATCAACAGGATCAAAGATAGCAACAGGAGTGACAACACCGCTGCGACCAACGTCCCAAATAATATCACGAAGAACAGTACGAACTCCATCCTTATTTTCCTTCAACGCATATGCACCACGAGGATGCTTAGAAGTATAGCCCATCTGTTCGAATGTGACATTACTATCCACTCGCACAACTTCCCCATCCGTTGGGAACTCGTCAGTTGCCTGACGAACTGTTTTGAAGCCCACGCTTTCAAGAAACTCAAGAGTTTCTGTATAGGTATCAAAAACGTTAGGAACTAGATCGTATGCAAAGAAGTAAAGATCACGAGTCTTAAATTCTTCAAGGTCTCTAAGATTGAGAGCGCCACTGGCATAGTTACGAAGGTTTTCTTTACCCTTCTTTGTAACAACTTCTCCAGTGACCTGGAAAGACCTACCAGTTGTTCCTAAATTCAAAGGAACAAGAAAACGCATCTTGTCAGTAATATCCTGACCCTTGACACCGTCTCCACGAGTGGCGGCCCAGGCCACGTTCCCGTCCACATAGAAGATTTCTACGGCTGCACCGTCTAACTTGGGACTTCTTACTGATGGCTCGTTGAACGGAACCTTATCTCCAGGATAAACCTTTGATAAGCTCCACATCCTATAAGCGTGATGAACCTTGGCGTCTGCGTAAGAAGCGCCAACTTCATTATATCTGTACTTTTTGGCTAGTTCGTCAAAAAGTTCGTTGGATACCAGAGGATTACCAGTATAGTAAGCCTGAGATAGAATATCAAGAAATTTCATCTTCCTTTAACACAGCCTTCCATAGCTTGTTTTCTTTGTCGAACCAGTTAACCATATATGAGGGTTTTCCGTAAAATTCCCTCAGCTCTGTGATGGTTACTTTCTTGTTCCCCATGTTAACCACTTGGCCAACGCCGTATTTATACCTTGTAGATACCATCTATAGTGTCCTTAAAATGTTCTTCTAGAATGTTCTTACTTTCTTCCAGAGATAGAATTTCCACTAATCCGGAGAATAACTCTCTCGTAATAGGAATTGTAAGAGGGAGAGTGATTCCCTTTTTGGTGGGCTGCCACTCTTCTTCAAAATCTAAATAATACTCTCTTAAAGAGATATAGTCTACACCTAAAAAGTTATTTATACTTAGCCTTATTTGGGCATCGTCAGTTACATGGATAACTCTGTAGTAAATATCATCATTTTGCATTCAACCCTTTCAATACTTTATTCAATGCTTCAACTGAAGTCACTAAATCAGTATTCAATTGTTTAAAAGAGTCTGAATCCCAGCAAAACACTAATATCTTGTCTGGTTGCTCTCTAGGAATTTTCTTAGTCTTTATATACGGGTTATCAAAGTCTACGGTACATACAACATATTTTACCTTTTTGGACTTTATGCTTCTGTAGTTGACGATGGATTCACCATTTCTTATTATTATATTACGTATTTGTTCTTTTTTCATTCGACTCCCGGAAACACATTAAGGGAGGGCACAGAGTACCCTCCCTTATGCGGGATTAATATATTATTCTGCGGCCGCGTTCAGCACTTCTACAAAGTAGAGCGCTGCCTTACCTGTCATCTTACCCACAATATCTTCGTCAGGAGCAAGCCCCTTAGCGCTAATAGCGTCACGAAGAGCTGCGTGAGCATCTTCCTTGGAAACTCGCTTGCTAGCACCCGAAGCAGCGGACTTAGAGCCACTGCCCTTGCTAGAAGTTTCTTCCTTCTTCACGTACACTTCAGCCTTCATAAGAATCATACGGACACCATTTACGGTTTTGTCCATGTCTTCTGCAATCTGAGAAACAATATCCATAGAGTTCTCAGGAGTAGGTTCCGCGTCTTGATACTTCTTAATTACTTCTGCGCGTTCTTCATCAGTCCAAGCCATTCATAATCTCCTTGTTGTTTGGAATGTTAAATATAATCGAATTGACACCAAATGTCAACTACTATTTTTTGATACTCATGTATATCAGTGCAAATACAACTGCGGGCCATGCTAGAACACAAGTCATGACTAGAAAGAATGCTATTCCAGCATCCCCTCCACTTGATTCCAAAAGATGCTTAGGTTCCCACATTAATAGAAGGGACAAAATACATCCTATAAATAGGTATAGGGTTAACATAAATACTCCTTTGGAATCTCGTCATTCAAGTAATAAATTATAGGCCTTATATTCTTACACTTTAAGAGTAATTCGCGTACAATTCTAAAATCACCGCCACCAAGGCCGCAGCCAATAGGAGGAAAAGCAATATCTCCATTTAATTTCTCATCTATCTTAGATAGTCCTAGCTCAAAAGCCGTATAGTTAAAAGGCTTTTTGTACCTGCCAATTTCTTTTTGGGTTGCGATGCAGAGGATAGTGTGCCTACCACAGTCTACTCCAAAAGCATCCCCAAGTTTCAGTTTCTTTTTAGAATAAACATCCCAGACTTTGGGATAAGTATTCCTTATTTGTAGGGCCAATCCTGCACCCATGACTCCGAGGGTATTTACACCTTGACAGATGTATTTACCCTCGTACTCAAGAATGTCACCTACCCGATATTCTAGCTGCAAGATACCATCCTAACACTAAAGGCCAAAAGATTCCTGTGAGTAAGCATAGGAAGAAACTTGGAAGGCTTCTATCAGTTAAAGTAAATGACAGATAGAAGAACCAAAACGAAGCCGCTATATAGAGGCCACAAACTAGAATAATGTATTCCATTAGAAGTGCTCCTCGTAGAAGTCTAATGCACCCTTTACCCTATCTGCTAAACAGGGCAAAGTTAAAGCAGTAATACAGAACTTAGGACCACTTTCCCTGATTCCATAAAACTGACCATTTTGGTCCTTATAGACAGTATAAACTTCTTCTAAATCATCAGTAGTGAATACTTGCATCATTGCACCATAGAAGGAGCAAAAACTCTTCCCTTTGCGCAATAGTCAGCAGCAGTAGACGCAGCCCAAGCCTCACTCTTGATCTTGTGAGTAAGCCCAAGTCCGGAAATCCAACCTGCCGCTTCTTTCACAACAATGTTGGATTTGTGCTTAGGGTCAGGGTTTACGTCAAGGTGGATTTCAAGCTTACGATTACCTAGAACGTCCTGAATAGCATCAAAAGCATCAATGCTGTGCTGAACTTCGGTAAGCAGTCTGGTTCTAAGCTGTCCATAATCGGGCTGCACGTCAATGTCAAAGAATACCCCGCAACCATTGCTGGAGTTCTTGTGAACAATAATAACAGTTGCGTAGCGGGCGAACCATCTATCACTTCCGTCCTTGTTGTAACCCTTTTTATAACGAACTGAGTCAGCCCCAATATAAATAGTGGAGCTTTCTGAGCTTTCTATAATAGCTTGTCTTGCTTTTTCGATCCAGTTTTTCATACCACATTCACAAGTTCTACTTGTGCCTTCTTTGCTCTTTTAATCATGTCATACGTTCCATTTCCACCCGGAAAGGCTATGACCATAGTTGCACCGCTCTCGTCGAGCATTTCCTGATTTCTTATAGGCCCTGCTGCCTTTCCGTATTGTTTCCAGTCCGCGTCATACTGCTCGAAAGGAATCTTGTTTTCTATCGCCCAGCGTCTAGCCAAGGAATCGGCACCACGTGCTCCGCCTTGAACTACAGCTGTAATATCTCCATACTGTAAGCAAATTTGTGCCAGAGCCTCTGACATATGTTGATAATCATCATAGTCTCTACCGCCACAAATAATTACTTTCATTCTTTCCTCGCAATATATTGAACAGAAGGGGTCACACTTGCCAATTCAGAAATAGCCTCAATCATTGCTTCTGTGTCTGTATAGATCATTAGAAACTGAGGGTTATTATTCTTGATGGCAGCTAGGTTACATTCAATCAGACCTAGTTCGTCGAAGCACTCAGGAAGCTGTAAATTAATAGGCACTTCGTTCTCTTCGCACCACTGGGATACATCGTTCATACAAGGACTGCACGCAGAACCAATCACACAGGTAATCCCGAAAGATTCCTCTAGTTCGTTTAGTGTGTCCTTAATAAATTCAGACTCTTGTTCGCCAGTTATGAATAATTTCATCATTTCCTTTATTCGATTATTTCATAGGATAATACGCTATCATCCCTGAAACAACGCCATTGGCCTTTTTCTAGGTCAAAAACTGTCGTAATTCCCTCTCTGTCACCCGAGCCGCTCACCGGAGGGAGCAGGTCTGGGATAAGGGTACACTTCATAACTCTAATGGATTCGTCCTTCTTTACGAAGGTGACTTTCATTTTGTGTTTTCTTAGAAGCTCATGCATTGATTATTTTCCTTATTTTGATGAATATACACCAAAGTTTAAAGAAAGTCAACAGTATTTATTTTTGGGAAAACTCACACGTAATTTTAAGACTCAATTTTTGTGGGTTTGGCGCAGGTAATTTTTACCTGATGGATTGATACTAGCAAAAATACTCGTAAAAGTCAAGAACTATTTTTGCAAAAGAAAGACCGCAGCCTCAATCAAGAGACTACGGCCTTAATTATGGTGGAACATATCGGACTCGAACCGATCACCTTCTGCTTGCAAAACAGACGCTCTCCCAGATGAGCTAATGCCCCATTAATCTTCAAATTTGTATTTGTAAGTCCCACAGTAATCCAAAGTGTCTTCACCGAGGAACTGGATCTTTCCAATCTTGTTATAGGGGAACCTATAAGTATTGTTGTGGCCCTCGTAGACTGTCTTGAAATCCTCGTGAAAATAATGTTCACCTTCATAGGCTACCAGAATCTTCTTTTTCTTAACCCGTTTCATGTACCACAGATAAAACCAGTCTTGAAGTAGTAGCATTTGAAATATGCAGTAGGCTATAAGGGCACCAAATGCAATAAATATTACAGTAATAATAAATTCCAACTTAAATTCCTTTCAAAAATGGCGGTTCCGACGGGTTTCGAACCCGCTACCTCTGACGTGACAAGCCAACGCTCTCCCGATTGAGCTACGGAACCAGACTACGTAAAAGTGCTAGATCGTTACCTCTAGGCTTAGTTGAACTCAACTTTTACGTATACCCCGCGGGGGTTCTTTAACTAATTGGAGTGCTTCCTCGCCGTCCGTCAAAGCTAACATAAGTCCTAAGAAATATGCGCTCGGGTCATTCATCGCCCTTTCGGGACACTCCGGCCTTTGTTGAGCGAAGCATTTAGCTTTCACTTTATTCTCCTACAGATGTCTCCTGGGAGTCCGTCGCGGTTTGCCTATCCGCCTGCGTCGGGAATTATGGGTTTTTTATCAGTTCTAAAGCCTGGGCCTCTGTAAAACCCTCGCTTAAATAAGCATTGAATAGAGTACGACGTGCATTTGCAATTTCGTAAGAAATTGAGGCTATATGCTGCCAAGCTAATGCCATTTGCTTAGTCTGTTCTTTGAAGTCTTGCACTAACTATTCCTAAACTGGTGCTTAGAGAGGGTCTCGAACCCCCGACACTGGAGGCTTCAACTCCATGCTCTACCAACTGAGCTATCTAAGCGTTATTACTTCCAAACCATGATATAGACTTAAAGGCTTCCCAGCCTACTATTTCTATGGTTTCATAAAATGCCTCGTATAAGGCTTTTTCTAATTCGGTCATTTTAACACCACCGTAAACAAATTATTTTCTTTTCCATAAGGAACTGGATGAATGTAAAGAGTCTTGCCCTCGTGTTTAGCAAGGTTCTGCAATCCCTTAAGGACTTTGGGTTTTACGTGTGTGAATATGGTCATATCTGGTGGTGCCTGAGGGATTCGAACCCATCAACCGTCGCATTACAAAAGCGCTGCTCTACCGTTGGAGCTAAGGCACCTAAAATTCGTCTGGACTAACACAATAGGATAGAGTCTTCACGTTATCGGGAATTGTGGTAATTAATTCCCTCAGGTTACGTCCTACAAAGTTGCACTGTTCTGCCGTCTCGAAAGACTCAGTAACAACACCCACTGGCTGAGGTTCGCCTTGCGGGCTTAATGTGAACATAAAAACTACTAATAGACTCTTCATTGTATTTCCTTAAATGGTACTCCCGGAGGGACTCGAACCCCCAACCCCATGCTTAGAAGGCGCGTACTCTATTCCAGTTGAGCTACGGGAGCGTGTATATGCATCTTTAATTTCTTGTAGTGTTCTTAAGCAGCCTGTGCAAATCTGCGTATTGGGGTCTAGCTTACACTCTTTAATACATTTCTTCATGGTGGCAGATTTCCCCGCGCTACTGCCTTGGACAGCAACCTCTAGCTTTGCAGCAATCTCTTCCGAGGCTCCGGCTATTTTACACTGTCTTTAATTGGTCCGCCTGCCGAGAATTGAACTCGGTCCAACCCCTAATCTGGGCTTCCGGGATATAAATCCGGTCGTGCTACCATACACCACAGGCGGATTAATTGGTAGACGAGGTGGGGTTCGAACCCACGACCTAGGCATTAAGAGTGCCGCGCTCTACCCACTGAGCTACACGTCCATAAACTGGAGGACCCGGTCGGGTTTGAACCGACGACACCAGAATTAAAAGCTCCGTGCTCTACCTACTGAGCTACGGGTCCATTGAAGGGGAAATCTTGAAAATCCCTAAACCAAGTTATTCCCGAAGCTTGGTTATTTTTAGTTGGTGATATTCTAAGGGTTACTTTTTTGCTATACTTATCAAGTATATACTTCGCATTAATCCAAGCAATATCGGTTAAACTATGTGCATTAACTACTGCAAACCAGTCTATTTCATCAGACTTATATTTATAATTGTAAGAGGGACCGGATTTATGTAGTTCTAAAACTATTTTTCCGTCGTCAGGAGTGTAGCATTTTACTTGAACTCTTTCAAGTGAGTAACCTGTGTTTAAAATAAGGTCAATCCTGCTATTATCCCCAAAGTCTATAAATACTTCTACACCTAAAGATAAACATTGCTGAATTACAGCAGCCTCTCCAATTTTACCTAAATCTTTAGTGTGCATAATTACTTTCATTAAACTGGATACCGATACCGCTATTAACGAGTTGTATACCCCTCTGACGGCTGTTCCATGGTTCCCGCTCGGTAAAACACGGGGGCTAACAAATTCAAGGTGGCGGACACACTTCGGGGCTGTCTCTTTTAGGGGCTCGCCTACCAACACCTTGAAAGTCACGCACTGGCCAGGTTTTTTCTCCAGTAGCTATCTTTGTGGTTAAACCCACTCAGACCCCGCTCTCTTATGACTTCAACCAAGCATCTAAGTCCTGCATAGAGAACTTACGATCTTGATATTTCTGAACCATCGTAAGAACACGGGGATAAACCCACTTACGAAAGTCGTATTCCTTCTCAGGCTTACGAGTACGCTCTACTGAGCTATACTTCGCTCCGCGAATATATGCTCTGGCTAGCGAGGTTGCTCGGTTCTCGTTACGAACATTCCGCTTCCGGTGTTCACAAAGAGAGTTTACAACCTCATAGTTACCAAGCTTCCTCTGCTTACGTTCTTCAAACTTAATTACACCCGCTTCGAGGGCAAGGTGCTTATTCTTAATCTTTAAATAAATGCTCATTTTAGTTTCTCCTTAATAGATATGATTTGGATTGGATTAATACCTATTAGGGAGGTTCTCTGGCTTTCTAGACACCAATATCTTGTTCTCGCATTTTTCTTTTCTCTATAATTTTTAATAGCCTGGCTCTGTGCCTTTCAGCTTCTTCAGGGGTTAAAACCCTTGATTTGAAATCTCCTTCAAAGGGTATATAATCTTCTATTTCTTCATCAGTCATAATGGTGGTCCTAGTGGGAATCGAACCCGACAAGCTAGAGTTTTAGAAGCTCCTACCCATCCTTGTAAGACCTAATGTGGTGTCCCTGTTGTCTGGAAACAACAATTAATCCGTTTACCGAGAACGGAAGGACATAAACTGGTAGTCGGTGACGGGATTGAACCGCCGACCCTCTCCGTGTAAAAGAGACGCTCTACCGCTGAGCTAACCGACCATTTAACTAATAGGTGTGGTGGGAAGACTAAAGCCCACACATTCACGGTAATCCCCCCGTGGTCTCTTAAAGTCATTTGGACTACACACCATAGGGAGGGAAAGGAGCCTCCCCATTTCTTAAAACCAATATAGCCAATATCGACGGGAATGTCAATACAAAAATTCAGAGAGTTCCTCCGCTTTCGCGCCCACTCACAATGCTAATTTACTCTGACCGGCTTTAGGGGCCGACAAGTTACCGTTTGTTATTTTCTAGAAGTAAACAAACTAGCAGAGTCTAGAACTTTTTCGTACAGACTTGTACATATTACCTTCCCTCTGTAATCGGGAAACGTCGTAATTTCAGACGTGTACCTAGGACCATTAAGCGCTATATGGTGTCTGCTTCCCTAGCTCTCGGCAGAATATCGCTTTCTGCCTTCCTAACCAAAGCTATTGCGATATGCCTCAGTTAGAGTACCTCGTGGACCCTGGAGGATTCGAACCTCTGTACCGTATCTAGGGCCCATAAATTAAAAAGTTGGGGTGTTTGATTTCACCATCTTACCCTACCATCGGGTACGTTCTTAACGAATAACTGTTGGTTTCCAACTGCGTCTGGCCAGACCATAGTCAGACCTTCCAATCATTCGTGAGACTTTCAGGACTCATGACTTTCCCTTATATCTTCTAACCTTAAACTACCAACTTAACTGGTTGCGGGTATCGGACTTGCACCGATGATCTCACAGCTTATGAGGCTGGAATGTTTGCTGCTACACTAACCCGCGTCAAACAAAATTGTCATTAATTGACACACCCTCAGGAAGAAGGCGGTCTTTAAATTCGTTGTAAATATCCCAGGCGATACGGCCAGCTTCTTTGCTATTAATGTCGTGTCCTAGAACCAACATTTCTACAATAGTGGCTACTTCAGTAGGGATCAT
>Ga0075157_10000226_pt1 | contig 53904 bp, 48 predicted proteins | sample JI81BgreenDNA_FD_70967 | JGI IMG/M metagenome (GOLD analysis project Ga0075157, IMG submission 70967) | Wastewater effluent complex algal communities from Wisconsin, to seasonally profile nutrient transformation and Carbon sequestration -... | ecosystem: Engineered > WWTP > Effluent > Algae...
CATCCACTTTTTCTTTCGATTGTTTGTCGGTAGTGGTAAAAATGCATTTGTAACCCTTTACAATCGCGGCCATGGCCAAGCCCATACCGGTATTGCCCGAGGTACCTTCGATGATGGTAGAGCCAGGCTTCAAAATACCGGCTCTTTCGGCATCTTCAATCATTTTGAGCGCCATGCGGTCCTTGGTGGAGTGTCCCGGATTAAAGGTTTCAACCTTCGCCAAAACCGTAGCCGGAACCTCTTTGGTCACCCGGTGAAGCTGCACCATGGGCGTGTTGCCAATGGCCTGCAAAATATTTTGATACCACATAATGCTGCAAAAATAGCCCATCCTTTGAAATACCCGCCCGCTTTTCTGAACTTTGACAACCCATGCGCATTTCAGCCACCATCATTTGTTTGAACGAAGCCGATAAAATTGGCCAATGCCTGCAATCGCTGCTCCCTGTGGCCGATGAGCTGGTGGTGGTTGATTCGGGCAGTACCGACGAAACCGTGGCCATTGCCGAATCTTTTGGCGCAAAAGTTACCTACCATGCCTTCGAAGGCCACATCCAGCAGAAAAATTTTGCATCCAGTTTGGCTTCTCATGATTGGATATTGTCGCTTGATGCAGACGAAGCTCTTTCGCCTGAATTGGCCGCTTCAATACTTGAGGTAAAGCAATACAAACAACAGGCTTTCAAAGCTTTTAGCTTTAATAGACTGAACAACTACTGTGGACAGTGGATCAAACACGGGGGCTGGTACCCCGACCGCAAGGTGCGGCTCTTTCAGCGCGAAACAGGTCACTGGGGTGGCACCAATCCGCATGACAAAATAGTGTTGAAAGTCGGCACCCCACTGTCGCATTTGAAAGGCGATTTGCTGCATTACACCTACGAAAAGCCCGAAGAATTCGACCGACAGAACGAACGTTTTGCTGAAGCAGCTGCCAAAGCCCTGTTTGCCCAAGGCAAAAAAACCTTTTTTGGACAACCCCACCTCAAAGCAGCCGTTCGCTGGTTCAAAGGCTATGTGCTGCAAGCCGGCTTTTTGGATGGCGCCGCTGGTTGGGCCATTGCCCGTGGAAATGCCTGGTATACTTTTGAGAAATATCGCCGTTTGGCTCAATTAAAGCAAAATCATGTTTGTTAGCGGATTCACCATCATACGCAATGCCCAGCAATACGACTATCCGGTGGTAGAAAGCTTGCGCTCGCTCCTGCCTTTGGTCGACGAGCTGGTGGTGCTCGTAGGCCGCAGCGATGACGATACCGAAGGCCTCATTGCCTCCATTGGTGACCCGAAAATCAAAATCCACCATTCGGTGTGGGACGACAGCCTGCGCGAAGGCGGTCGGATTTTGGCGGTAGAAACCGACAAGGCCCTGGCGCTCATCGACAAGCGAGCAGATTGGGCCTTTTACCTGCAAGCCGATGAAGTAATCCACGAGCAATATTACCCGGTGATTCGCCAGGCCATGGAGTTTTACCGAACCAACCAGGCTGTGGAAGGCTTGCTTTTCAACTACACCCATTTTTACGGCTCCTACGATTATGTAGGCGCCAGCCGGCGTTGGTACCGGCACGAAATACGGGTGGTGCGGCCCAAAGCAGGTCTGCACGCCTACCGCGATGCCCAGGGTTTTCGCATCAACGACCGGAAATTGAAAGTGGCCGCCATTCCCGCCCACATTTACCACTATGGCTGGGTAAAACACCCCGCCTTGCAGCAGGCAAAGCAGCGTTCGTTCCATAAAATGTGGCACGATGACAACTGGCTAGCTGAAAACATTGCCCCGGTTGATCAGTTCGATTACAGCCAGGTGGATGTGCTGCACCACTTCAAAGGCAGCCATCCGCAGGTGATGCAAGGACGCATCAAGGCCCAAAACTGGCAGTTCAGCTTTGATCCTACAAAGGCTCGCTGGACCCCCAAAGCGAAATTTTTATATTGGCTTGAACAAAAAACCGGCTGGCGGCCGTTTGAATACCAAAACTACCGATGCGTTACGCGATACTCTGCTTCTTCCTAAGCTTCGGACTTGCTGCAGCAGCACAAGTCGCAATCCCGCAGCCCGCCTGGTTGCCCGAATACTGTTCGGCACCTCGCAAGGGTACGGTAACGCATGTCATGCTGCACTATATCAGCAATGCGCTCGAACAGCCTGAGAATCCCTACGATTCGGCTGCTATTCGCCGTATTTTTACCACCTACAAATTATCGGCGCACTATCTGATTGATCGTGAGGGCCGTATTCTGGCCTTGGTGCCTCATGAACGTGCTGCCTTTCATGCCGGCAAGGGAAAATTGCCCCATCCTCCGCATCATGAGAATGTATTAAATGCCCGCTCCATCGGCATTGAAATCATGGCGGTAGGAACGCGTGAGGAAATGGCCTTGCTGGGTGTAAAAAATTACGACCGCATTGCCGAGGTTAATCGCGGCTTCACCGACGTTCAGTACAAGGCTTTGGCTTGGCTCATCCAGCACATTCAGCAAAAGGAGTCAGCTTTTGCACCATCGCCCCAAACCATTGTAGGGCACGATGCCTATGCACCACAACGACGTGGAGATCCGGGCAAGCTGTTCGATTGGAACCGACTTTTCAACGATTTGGGCATAGAAAACCAAACACCATAGCCGCAATTGGCGTTGCAGCCTTAAATTGCAGCATGTTTCGCTACTTCACCTTTCTGCTCCTTTTCGCATCGCTTTCGGCATTTGGCCAAAAGGACGATAAAAAGCTGGTTTATAAATTTGATATCCGGCAGGAAATTGGTCCACCCGCCTGGCGCAACACCCAAAAAGCCCTCGACGAAGCCGAAAAAATGGGAGCCGACTATGTGCTCATCCACATGAATACCTATGGCGGTTTGGTAGACATGGCCGACAGCATTCGCACGCGCTTGCTGAATGCCAAGCCCACGGTATTGGTGTTCATCGACAACAATGCTGCTTCAGCCGGTGCGCTCATTGCCATTGCCTGCGACAGCATTTATATGCGCAAAAGTGCCAGCATCGGGGCGGCCACCGTGGTAAACCAAACCGGAGAAGTGGTGCCAGATAAGTACCAATCGTACATGCGCGCTACGATGCGCGCCACGGCCGAAAGTACCGGTCGCGACCCCAAAATTGCAGAAGCCATGGTCGATCCTTCGGTGTACATCGAAGGCACCATCGATTCGGGCAAGGTGCTCACCTTCACCAGCTCCGAAGCCCAAAAACACGGCTTTTGCAATGGAGAAGCCGAAACCATGGACGAGGTACTCAAGCTAGCCGGGGTAGAAAACTACGAGATGGTGCAGCAGGAACTTACGGCAACCGACAAAGCCATCAACTGGCTGATCAATCCGGCCATCAGCGGCATCCTGGTGCTCATCATCATTGGCGGCATTTATTTCGAGCTGCAAACGCCAGGCATTGGCTTTCCGCTGGCTGCTTCGGTTGTAGCTGCTATCCTTTACTTCGCGCCACTGTACCTCGAAGGTTTGGCTGCCAATTGGGAAATCCTGCTCTTTTTTGTGGGTGCCATTTTGCTTTTGGTGGAGATTTTTGTGTTGCCGGGTTTCGGAGTTGCGGGCGTTTCAGGCATAGCACTCATCTTATTTTCTTTGGTAAGTAGTCTGTTACAAAATGAAGGTTTCGATTTCAGCGTTCCCCAGGCAGGTGCCGGACTCACGGTTGTGCAGGCTTTGGCAACCGTGCTCATACCTTTTGGCATACTGATAACCTTCCTGCTCTTCTTTGGCCAAAAACTGCTACAAATGGGGCCCATGAAGCGCCTTACCCTGCAAAGCACCCAGGATACAGAAGCCGGTTATGTGGTGGCCGACCAACAACATCATATGGTGGGCGAAACCGGTCAGGCCCTCACCGACCTCCGTCCTTCTGGCAAAGTGCAAATAGCAGGCAGGCCTTACGACGCCAAAGCCACCACCGGCTGGATCGACAAAGGCACCACCGTGCGTGTTTTGGCGCAAGAAAGGTTTGAGTTGGTGGTGGAGCCGGTGGAAAACCTTTAGTGTAGGCTAAGAGCTGCCAACTTCACTTGAATCGCAGCTTTCAGCCAATAACACTACTGCTTCTATTTTGCTGAAAACCCCTGCGTCCTCAGCTTCAATGCATTGTCGAAAAGCCACGGATTTATCCAAATTTTCGGCAGGCCATGCCGACAATTATCCGTACCTTTGTATCCCGTACACAAGGTTCAGGCATGTCAGCAAAATACATCTTTGTTACGGGAGGCGTTACCTCTTCACTGGGTAAAGGCATCATCTCCGCCTCGTTGGCCAAGCTTCTGCAGGCCCGGGGTTACTCCGTAACCATTCAGAAATTCGATCCCTACATCAACGTCGATCCGGGAACCCTCAATCCCTATGAACACGGCGAGTGTTTTGTAACCGACGACGGGGCCGAAACCGACCTCGACCTGGGCCATTACGAGCGTTTTTTGAACGTTCCTACCTCGCAGGCCAACAACGTTACCACTGGCCGCATCTACCAAACGGTTATTGAAAAGGAGCGCAAAGGCGATTACCTCGGTAAAACAGTGCAGGTGATCCCACACATTACCGACGAAATCAAGCGCCGCATGCAGATTTTGGGCAAAAGCGGCAAGTTCCACATCGTCATCACCGAAATTGGGGGCACCGTTGGCGACATTGAGTCGCTGCCTTATGTAGAAAGCCTGCGCCAACTACGCCTCGAGCTAGGCGAAAACAACTGCCTGGTAATCCACCTCACCCTCATCCCCTACCTCAGTGCGGCCGGCGAACTCAAAACCAAGCCTACCCAGCACTCGGTGAAGATGTTGCTCGAGTTGGGCGTACAGCCCGATATTTTGGTGTGTCGCACCGAGCATTCACTGAACAAAGAACTCCGCAAAAAAGTGGGGCTGTTCTGCAACGTGATGCCCGATGCCGTGATTGAAGCCAAAGACGCCAGCACCATTTATGAAGTACCCCTGCTGATGCAGAAAGAAGGACTCGATAAAATCGCCCTGCGCAAATTGGCCCTTCCTTACGAAGGTGAGCCCGAAATGGAAGAATGGCGTGATTTCCTCGGCCGCATGAAAAAACCCCAAACCGAGGTTACCATCGGCTTGGTGGGCAAATATGTGGAGCTGAAAGACAGCTACAAATCTATTTCCGAAGCCCTGCTGCATGCCGGCGCTGCCAATTCGTGCAAGGTGAACATTCGGTGGATTCACTCAGAACACCTTACCCCCGAAAATGCCACCGAGCACCTGGCCGATTTAGACGGCGTTTTGGTTGCTCCCGGCTTTGGCCAGCGTGGTTGGGAAGGTAAAATTCAGGCCATCCGCTATGTGCGCGAAAACAACATCCCGTTTTTCGGTATTTGTTTGGGCATGCAGTGTGCAGTGATTGAGTTTGGGCGCAATGTGCTCGGACTCGAGAAAGCGAACAGCACCGAAATGGATGCCGAAACCCCGCATCCGCTCATCGACCTGATGGTAGAGCAAAAGGAAATAACGGCCAAAGGCGGCACCATGCGCTTGGGAGCTTACCCTTGCAAGCTGAAAAAAGGCACCAAGGCCTGGTCGGCCTATGGCGAACAAAGTCAGGTGAAAGAGCGTCACCGCCACCGCTACGAATTCAACAATGCGTATTTGGAGCAATTCCAGCAAAGCGAAATGGTCATCAGCGGTATTTATCCGGGCAAAAACCTGGTAGAAATGGTTGAGCTCAAAAACCACCCCTGGTTTGTGGCTTCGCAGTTCCACCCCGAATACCGCAGTACGGTATTGAACCCACATCCGCTTTTTGTAGGCTTCATCAAAGCCGCCATGCATACCATACCTTTTTCGCGCGTGCAGCAGAGCAAATCGCTCGCTAAAAAAACAAGCGATAAAGCCCACATTTGATTAGTTTTGTCGCCCCAAAGAATTAAACATACATGGATCGTAATTCCATCATCGGATTGTTTTTGATAGGCCTTATCCTGGTCGTTTTTAACTACTTTTTTCTCCCTGACGCTCCCGTTAAGCCTGCCACAGAACAAATCAGTACGGCTGCAGACAGTGTAGCAGCAGAGGCTGCCGCACCTGCTGAGCTCAACGAAGCACCCAACGACAGCCTGGTGCAAGCTGCGGCTACTGCCAACTTTGGCGTTTTTGCTCCTTTCTCACGCGGAACCGAACAACAGCACAGCCTGCAAAACGAAAAGATGACGGTTCGATTCAGCAGCAAGGGTGCCTTTCCGGCCGAAGTAGAGCTGAAAGAATTCACCACTTACCGCAAAGAACCACTTCGACTCTTTGAAAAAGGCCAATCGGAATTCAGCTATGCCTATGCCGCGGCTGGACGAACTGTAGAAACGGCAGATTTATTTTTCGCGCTTCACAGTCAAACCGACAGCAGCCTGAGCTACCGCCTGCAATTTGGCGAAAACAGCTACATCGAGCACAAGTATGTTTTGGCTGCCGGCAGTTACCAGTTGAAGCACGAAGTAAACCGTGTGGGCGTAAACGAAGTACTTGCTTCCAATATCGACTATACCACCCTGCGTTGGAACATGAATACGCCTTCGCAAGAGCGCGATATTCAGGACGAACGCAAAGTATTGGACATTTACTACCGCTATAAAAACGACAGCCCCGACTACCTCACCATCACCAACGCTGAGACCGAAGACCTCAAAAACATGGTGAAATGGGTCTCTTTCAAGCAGAAGTTCTTCGTGACTTCCTTGATTGCCGACCAACAGTTCGAAGAAGGCAAAATCAGTGGTGGTCCGTACAAAAACGATGATTTTGTAGCCAACTACCAAGCCGAACTCATTTTACCGATCGAACACAAAGCTGCCGAATCAGCTGTAATGAGCTTCTATTTTGGACCAAACCACTTCCAAACCCTCAAGGCTTTGGATTTGGGTCTTGAAAAGCAAGTTCCGCTCGGTTGGGGCATTTTTGGTTGGGTGAACCGCCTGTTTGTGATTCCGATTTTCAACTGGCTCGACAGCTTTAGCCTGAACTATGGTCTCATCATCTTTATTCTGACCCTCGTATTCAAAGTGCTGCTGTTCCCGCTGACTTACAAATCGTATTTGTCGGCTGCCAAGATGAAAGTTTTGAAGCCCGAAATGGACGAGCTCAAAGCACGCTACGAGGCTGAACCGCAGAAATACCAAACCGAGCAGATGAAGCTCTTCCAAAAGGCGGGTGTAAATCCCCTTGGAGGCTGTTTCCCGCTGCTGCTGCAGTTCCCTATCCTCATCGCGCTGTTCAACTTCTTCCCTGCCTCCATTGAATTGCGCCAGCAGGGCTTTTTGTGGGCTGATGATTTGTCAAGCTACGATTCTATCCTCGACCTGCCTTTCACCATCCCCTTCTACGGAGCGCACGTGAGCTTGTTCACGCTGTTGATGACAGTTTCTACCATCCTCTACACCCGCATGAACAACCAAATCACCGGGGTGTCGGGACAAATGAAGTACCTCGGCTACATCATGCCGTTGGTTTTCTTACCTGTATTGAACAGCTACTCTTCGGCATTGAGCTACTACTACTTCCTGGCCAACATGATCACTTTCGGACAGCAGTGGGCCGTGCGCAGGTTCATCATCGACGAAGACAAAATTCACCGCCAGATCCAAGAGAACAAGAAGAAGCCTGTGAAGAAGTCAAAGTTTGCGCAGCGACTCGAAGATTTGGGCAAGGCCGCACAGCAACAGCAACAACAGCGCGGTAAGAAAAAGTAATCCGCTCTTGCGAAATACATCCAAAAGCTGTTCCCCAACCGGAACAGCTTTTTTTTTGGTACGCATTGGGTAAGCCGATAGTAATCGGTCTGGCACGTCATCCGCCGCGGTGAACTTCCTCCTCTACTTTCTCAAACCTCCTATTTCTCCTTTGAGTACGGGCTTTTTCGTGTTCAGTCAGAATTAATTGTAGAAGCGCTGTAACCACTGCATCTTACTTTCAGTTAAACTGGAAATCATGGAAACCATCACAACAAATTCAGCCTACCAGGTGATTGACAAGGGCCTCATCACTTCACTTCGTTTCCGTCCGGCAGAAACGGTGCATAATGAAATGCTTAGAAACAAGCTTGAATACGCCATGCGCCTCGGTAATGCACACCATGTGAAAGTAAGGTTGTATTTTAGTGCCTATGAAGGCAACTTTTGGGTGGAAACTACGGTATGGGCTTGTGACAGCAGCAGTGTATGCTTGAAAGGAGGCATTTGGATACCACTCAACCACATCATCGACGTGCGATTTTACTGAGCTGCAGCTTTTGGTTCGTCGCACTTATGCTGACCTCATTTCAGGCAGTAAAAGCACAGACCTACCTTTTCAGCAACGCACAATTGCAATTTGTTTCCGAGGCTCCCCTCGAAACCATCCAGGCATGGAACAAAGAAGTAACCGGAGCCATTGATTTGCAACAGAAAACCTTTGTGGTGCAAATCAAGAACACCGCCTTTCAAGGCTTCAACAGTCCCCTACAGCAAGAGCATTTTTTCGAAAACTACCTCGAATCGCACAAATACCCACGTTCGGTATTCAAGGGCAAGCTCATCGATGTTTTCGACCCCAATGAACCGGGCACACATGAAATCCGCATCAAAGGCATACTCGACATACACGGGGTACAACAAGAGCGCATTGTGCGGGTGACAGTACAAGTTACGCCGCAGGGAATACGATTCAATACCCAATTCACCGTTCAGCTGGCAGACCACCAAATCAGCATTCCGAGGATTGTGTACCAAAAAATCTCGGAAGAAATAAAAGTGCAGGCCTCAGGCCAATTAAAAGCCAAACAACCCTGACATGCATAAGCTCAGCCTTTTGGCTTTCATTTTCCTGCTGAGCTTCAATGCCCAAGGACAGTCATTCGCTCAAGGCATGCCCCACGCCCGTGAAATTCAGGTGCCCGGCTTGCGCGAAAAGGGAGGTTTGCTGCATTTTGATAAAAAAGGTGTTGCTTTCCTGCTCAACCCAAATCAACTGCTTCGATACGATGGGCATCAATGGAAGAAGTTCCAACAGAGAACAGCAACCAAAGCAGAAAAACTAACTGCAATTGCTTCTCATCAGGATGCCATTTGGGTGGGAACAAGCCAGGGCGCACTGCTCAAAACCACAAACGACAGCCTGCTGCCCGTCAGCCCACCCAAAGGAAAAGGGAAGATTACGCAGCTTGCGGCGTACAAACAGCGGTTATTCGTAGCCATTCAGGGCGCAGGATTGTGGATGTGGGATGGAAAGCAGCTGAGTCAAGTGGCGGCATTGAAGGCTGAGAACATTCAATATTTGCATCCGCAAAACAACAGGTTACTTATTGCTACCGATGAAGGTCTGCAAGCCTTGGACATTGGCAAAAACAACCTACCCGTTCACTCCACGCTGAGTAATGAGCCCCTCATTTCGGCAATTCATGCCATTGGCGATACACTCTGGATGGGTTTTCAATCGGGAGGCATAGCCAGATTGGTGAAAAATGAACTCGTACAGTTTCCCCTACCTGATGACGATGAAGTTGAAAAATTGCTGCAGGTGCGTGATGCCTTGTGGGTAGCCGACAAATCGGGCCACCTTTGGAAATTTAACCCCCAAAATGGCCAAGTAGAACGCTTACACATACAGGTTGGTAATAAATCGGGGCGGATATTGGATCTTGTCACCGACAAGCAACAAGATGTATGGATAAGCACCACCAATGGCCTTTTCCTTGTTCACCCTGCCTGGAAGTTATACGAGCTGCCCTTTGAGGCACAAGTACAAGCCATTGGCAAGCTTGGCAATGGCAATTTGGTGGCAGGTACCGATGCGGGCTGCATATACTTGGATGCCGAAAAAGGCTGGCAGTCGGTAAGCAGCAACCAAGTCCGCCTCAATGTTTTAAGCCTTGAACCAGATGGAACAGGTGGCCTGTGGGTAGGCACTTTTGGACAAGGTTTGTGGCGTCTTGATGCTGTTGGTAAATTGCAGCGGCTACCCCAATCGGGCTACAACCCCAATATTTTCAGCATTGAACCGGCAGAAAAGGCCAATAGTTGGTATTTGGGCACCTTGGGCGGCATTTACCTGCTTGAATCAACGGGCCGCTCTTTGCAAATTGTGCCTTATCACCATGACCAAGGCCCGGGTCAGTTTTACATATTTGATTTGTTACGTGATAAAGCAGGCACGCTGTGGATTGCAACCGACGGAAAGGGCATATATGGCCACCAAGCAGGCAGCTTCAGTTCCATAATTGGCGATGCACCGCAAAGCATGCGCATTGTATCGTCCTTAGCCACTGATCCGGATGGCAGGCTGTGGGCAAGTTCGCCCGAAGGTCAGATCAGCTGCCTCCGACCCAATGGCTGGCAAAGCTTTAAGGTGCCCTTTGAAGAATCCATCAATATCCTACAGCCAACCCACAGGGGAAATTTACTCCTGGGTAGCCAAAATGGCCTGTGGTTATACGAACTGGCAGATAGCCTGTTGTTGCAACTCGACAAAATGTATGGTCTTCCGGCCCTGGCCTATAATACCAACGCCATTTACAGGGAAGCTGATCAGGTGTGGCTGGGTGCAAACAGCAGTTTGTTGGTTGGTGAACTCAGTTGGTTTGATCACCCTGCCCTGCCCCCTGTTTTGTTGGATCTCCCTACTGGATTAAGTGGCCAACCTTTGAGCCAAGCCAAACAACTGGCAGCAGGCAGTAACAACCTACGCTTCCAATTTCAAATCCCCTGGTATTATCAAGCCGATATGCTTTATGTGCGCTATAAACTACATGGCTTGCACACCGCCTGGGTTGAAACCGAAAAAAGAGAAATCTTTTTGCAAGGTTTAGCGCCCGGCAAGTATGAATTGGAGGTGCAGGCATCCTTGGATCCTGCTTTCGGTCAAATAAGTGTAGCCCGACGCAGCTTTGAAATCAGCAAGCCTTTTTATGCCAGCTGGTGGTTCATTACTGGAGTAGCTGTGAGTTTGATCCTGGCCTTGCGTCAATTTTTGCGGTGGAGAGAACAGAAACGTCGCTTGCAGGATCAGGCAGAAAAGGAAAAAATCAGGGCGCAATACGAAATACTCAAAAGCCAAATTTCTCCGCATTTTCTGTTCAACGCTTTTAACACTTTGTCGCAGTTAATCGATATAGATACCGTTAGAGCCGGTAAATACGTGGAGCAATTGGCCTTGGTATTCCGCAAGGTGCTCCATTTTCGCGATCAGGACCTGATAACGCTGCGAGATGAAATGAGTTTGGTGGAAGCTTACATACATTTGCAACAGCAGCGCTTTGAAAACCGGCTGCAAGTAAAGGTGAACATTCCGGAATCATCTTATGGATGTCTGGTGGTACCCATGTCGGTACAACTACTGATAGAAAATGCGGTGAAACACAACGTCATCAGTGCCACGCGTCCACTGGAAATTAGCTTAACAGTGGTTGATGAGAAACTGACAGTCAGGAACAAGCTGCAACCCAAAAAACAACCGGAGCCGTCAACCGGATTTGGGTTAAGCAGCCTGCAGAACAGGTACCGAAAAGACCTGGGTCAATCGCTTATCATCGACCAAAGCAACGACCAATTTGCCGTAACCCTCCCCCTATTCAATCCAAAACCATGAAAATACTGCTCATTGAAGACGAACCCTTGGCCCAGCAACGCCTCGAACAACTGCTGGTAAAAATCAATCCCGAATACCGGGTGATTGCCAAAATCGACAGCATAGAGAGTGGCTTGGCCTGGCATGAACAACAAACAGCTACACCAGAAGTAGATTTAATCATTGCCGATATTCAATTAGGTGACGGACTGAGTTTCGAGTTGTTGGAACAGCTAGGGCTGAAAGTGCCTGTCATTTTTGTAACTGCTTACAACGAACACGCTTTGCAGGCTTTTGAGCACCTCAGTGTTGCCTATTTGTTGAAGCCCGTGCAATTAGAGGCGATGGAAAAGGCCTTAGAAAAAGCAGCTTCTTTTAGCAAACAAGGTGTTTGGCAGGAGCTGACACGCCTCTTACAACAAAAAACCGGGCACTACCAACAACGCTTGATTGTCAAATACGGCAGTCACATCAAAGCGATACCCCTTGCAGAGGTAGCCTGTTTCTTCGTTGAAGAACGTGTGGTGATGCTTACAACCTTTGAAAAGCGCAGCCTGGCCGCCGATCAAAACCTCGAGCAGTTAGAAGGCATTTTAGACCCTACACAATTCTTCCGCATCAACCGGAAAGTCATTGTGAATGTGAAGGCCATCAAGAATATGCAGACCTACAGCCGCAGCAGGGTACTGCTTGAGCTGGAACCGGATGTAAAAACCGATTTGGTTGTGAGTACCGAAAGAGCTGCAGCATTCAAGAAATGGCTGGAAGGTTGAGACATAGATATTACGAATTCATATCATGTTTTCTCCACTTGAGCTTATTGCAAAACATAGTTATCCTTCATTTTTTTTTACTTCGAACCATGAAATCGAATTTCATTTTGCTTTTAGCTGGTTGGTCGCTGTTTGCTGCCTGCCAACATGACCCACTGGTACCGGGCAGTGGTAATCCCAATCCCAATGCCCCAGTAGTTACCACGCAGGGATGTAGCCCCGATACGGTTTATTTCGAAAACGAAATCCTCCCGCTACTGATCAGCAATTGCGCCATGAGCGGTTGCCACGATGCACAAACCCGCGCTGAAGGCATCAACCTAACTAACTATGCCGGCGTTATCAACGGTGGTGAAGTAAGTCCCGGACATCCAAATTCGAGTGATTTATACGAGGTGCTTTTGGAGACTCGCCCCGACAAACGCATGCCACCTCCGCCCTATCCGGCACTGCCTGCCGATAAAATTGCACGTGTGCGCAAATGGATCGAACAGGGTGCAAAAAACAATGCTTGTAGCGATACCTCTGCTTGTGACACCGCGAGCATGAGATTCTCAACCCACATTCAGCCAATCATTCAGGCCAATTGTAACGGTTGTCACGGCAGCAACAATCCCTCGGCAGGCATCAATCTCTCTACCCTTGCCGGTGTACAAGCCGTAGCAACGAACGGTCGACTTGTAGGTTCGGTAAGTAAATTATCAGGATACGTGCCCATGCCACCCGCGGGCAATGGTCTCAGCAGCTGTCAGGTAAATCAAATCAAAGCCTGGATCAACCAGGGCATGCAACCTTAAACCAATGAAAATGAACAAAAAAACCAAAATCCTACTGCTGCTCGTACTTCTGGGCGGACTCGTAGGCGGCAGCATAGGCTTGTACCTGTGGTTTAAACCCGTACCCGGCATCGAAAGCCTTGAAACCGAACTCACCGTTCCTGCAAACGACCTTTTCATGGCCTATGAAACCGATGAAAATGCTGCCAATGAAAAATACCTGAACAAAGTAGTTGAAGTCACCGGACTCGTCCGCGAAGTGAAAACCAACGAAGCCGGTTTTCCGGTGGTGGTGCTCGAAACCGATGACATGATGTTCGGCGTAATCTGCGAATTTGAATCGAAGGACCAACTTCCACGTGATGTGCAAGTAGGTGCCCTGATTACCATCAAAGGCCTTTGCAATGGCAAATTGCTCGATGTGGTATTGAACCGTTGTTTATTCATCAATTAATTATATCCCATGAAAAAGTTCTTTTTCCTCGCGCTCCTCGGCTTATGCAGCTTTCAACTGAGTGCACAAACCAAATTCATGACCCGTACCGGCACGGTTAATTTTGTGGCTGAAGGTGCGGTAAAAGATGACGTAAAAGCCACCAACAACCAGGCAGCCTGTGTGCTCGATGGGGCAACCGGTGAAGTTGTGTTTCAAATAGCCATCAAATCATTCGTTTTCAAAAAGGCCCTGATGCAGGAGCACTTTAATGAGAACTACATGGAATCGCATAAATTCCCCAAAGCCGTACTCAAAGGCAAGGTGATGGATTTTGCAAAAATCGACCTCTCAAAAGATGGCAAGTACAATGTGGAAGTAGCCGGTGAAATGGAAATGCACGGCGTAAAGAAACAAATCCGCGAAAAGGGCATGTTGGAAGTGAAAGGTGGCAAAGTGATTCTCCACTCCGACTTCAAAGTAACCCTGGCCGATTATGAGATTGCCATTCCCAAAATTGTGGAAGAAAAAATTGCTAAAGTAGCCGATGTAAGTCTACACATGGAATTAGCTGCAGCTGCCAGCAAATAAGTCTTAACTCAGTACCAGGAACTGCTTGCGCAAAGGATTCATCTCACGCACACAAGCATCCAGGAATGCGCTGCCAGCAAAGGCATACACGTTCATGAAGCTATCGTGACGTTCCTGTAAGTGGTTCTCCGGAAAGAGTTTAGCCTTCAAAGCACGAATCTGATTCACTTCAGTTTCGTGCTTTTGTTTTTGTGCCTTGATCACACGGGCTTGCAAACCTTCCATACTACCTTGAAGCTTCTTGGCTTCGGCAAGAACAGCTGCCTTTAAAGTGGGATCTACCTGCTCAACCCTACCGGCTAAAGCTTCAAAAACCCCCTGCATTTCAGTGCTTTCACTTTGCAAAGAGAATAAGCCCGACTCATGTGCGGCAATAAAATCGCGGATCAGCTGATCGGTCTCTTCGAACAATTGCTTGGTTTCTAAGCCCAGTTTTTGTTGACGGTTCATAGAACCTTTGTCAATCACCATGGCCGAAGTGCGCAACATGACTACCGGAAAAGAAACCTGGTATTTTTCAAATACATTCGGTAGAAGTGTCCAATAAGCTACTTCTGCTCCCCCACCGATGAAGGCCACATTGGGCAGTATCAGCTCCTGATACAAGGGTCGCAACACCACATTGGGACTGAAGCAATCTGGTGAATGGCTCAGCGTTTCGAGCATTTCAGCTGCTGTCCACTGCTTACCGCCGTTGGCCAAGGCGTAACCGCTATCGGTAGATACAATGCGCTCACGCAAACCTGCATCTAACCAAAACAAATTGATTTCACGGGGATAAATCTGTGCTTTGTAGCCGGCTTTTTCCAGCTCGGCGGCGGCCGCCAAAACCAGCTGCTCACTGCCCTTTTCGGTCAGTTCTTGCTGCATTTGGGGGATAAAACGGCGTTTGAGCGTGGCATCGTCGCCATCAACCACTACCAAACCGTACTGACCAAAAAGTTGGTCAATCATGCGGCGAGTAGCTGCAGCCACGGTGATACCTGGCACATAACAAGCCTCCACCAGGGTAGCCAACTCTCCAGAAAAGCCTTCTTTACCAAGCATTTCCAAAAGCTGCTGGCGTGCTTCATCTAAATCGTTAAGCAACATGCGACCAACTGCACCGGTTTGGCTGGTTTGCCATTCGATGCGTTTGCCAAACACATAGGTATGATTCAGCTCATCAAAATCGTGGTCTTCGGCACCCATCCAATAAACGGGCACGAACTTACCAAAGGCTTTGGCCTCTAAGTCGCGGGCCAGGGCAATGGTTCCGGCAATTTTGTAAATGAGGTAAGCCGGACCGGTAAATAGATTCGGCTGGTGTGCCGTGGTGATGGTATAAACTCCATCGGCTGCAAGTTTCTGCAAATCGGCAGCGCTCAACTGTCGGTTGGGCAGCCCGGCATATTGCTTTTCGAGCACAGCTACCAATTCTTCCCGCTGTTCTTTGGTGAATCCCGCTCTTTGAGCCACGGCTTGTTTCACTCCTTCTTCCGAAAAGGGCAAAGGCAGTCGGCCGGCAAATTTTTCAGGATGTTCGAGGTAATCGTTTACCAGAGCACTGAAGGCACCGGTACTGCGGAAAGAAATGGCTTGTACGTTCATGAAAGTGGCGTTCCGTACAAATCGAATTCAGCGGCACTGTCGATCCGTACCTTGGCAAAATCACCAACACGCACAAAATGTTCCCTGGCGTCAACCAAAACTTCGTTGTCTACCTCAGGTGAGTCAAATTCGGTGCGTCCTACAAAGAAATTGCCTTCCTTGCGATCGAACAAAACGTTGAATTCTTGTCCCACCTTGGCATCGTTGAGTTCCGATGATATCTCCTGTTGAAGGGCCATGATTTCCTCTACGCGCTCTTCCTTCACCTCTGCAGGTACATCATCGGTGAGGTTATAAGCGGCCGTATTTTCTTCGTGCGAATAGGCAAATACGCCCAGTCGTTCAAAGCGGTTGCGGGCCACAAAATCGAGCATGGCCTGGTGGTCGGCTTCGGTTTCACCTGGGTAGCCACTGATCATGGTGGTTCTCAGGTGGATGTCAGGCACTTCGTCGCGAATGCGATCAATCAAATCCTGTGTACGCGATGCCGTAATGCCCCGGCGCATGCTCTTGAGCATGGCATCAGAAGCGTGCTGCAACGGCATATCGAGGTAGTTACAAATGTTGCTGCGGTTGCGAATGATGGGCAGTATGTCTTCGGGGAATTGCGATGGATAAGCATATTGCAAACGAATCCACGACAAATCGGGTACATCACTCAAACGCTCCAGCAATTCGGCCAGGTTGCGTTTGCCATATAGGTCGAGGCCGTAGTAGGTCAGGTCCTGGGCAATGAGCACCAATTCCTTCACCCCACCTTTCACCAAGTTATTGGCCTCGCGCACCAAATCTTCCATCGACTTGGAAACGTGCTTGCCGCGCATCAATGGAATGGCGCAGAAAGAGCACGGACGGTTACAACCTTCTGAAATTTTCATGAAAGCTGTATGCGTGGGCGTGGTGATTATGCGTTCACCCAACAGTTCATGTTTGTAATCGGCTCCTAAGGTTTTGAGGATGCGTGGCAACTCCATGGTACCAAAAAAGGCATCCACCTCGGGCATTTCGGCTTCCAGCTCGTCCTTGTAGCGGTGACTCAAACAGCCGGTAACGTATAATTTATCGACCAAACCTTCTTCCTTGGCCTCAATGTAGCTCAGGATGGTATCGATGGATTCTTGCTTTGCATTGTCAATAAAACCGCATGTGTTCACAATCACTACTTGGGCCTGGCGACTCGATTCGTGTTCTACATCGAACTGATTAGCCTTGAGCTGGGTAATGAGGTTTTCGGAATCGACCAGGTTCTTGGAACAACCCAGGGTAACCACATTGACTTTCGGACGGACGAGGTTTTTGGTTTTCATGCTTCTGGTTGACTAAAAAGTGCTTCTACAAATGCTACCCGATCAAATGGCTGCAAATGCTCCATTTTTTCGCCAACACCGACATATTTCACCGGTACTTTAAATTGGTCGCTGATGCCTATGACTACCCCACCTTTGGCTGTGCCATCGAGTTTGGTGAGTGCCAGGGCATTCACCTCGGTGGCTGCGGTAAACTGACGGGCCTGCTCAATGGCATTTTGTCCGGTTGAAGCATCCAACACCAACAATACTTCGTGCGGTGCACCGGGCACCACCTTTTGCATCACATTTCTGATTTTGCTGAGCTCATTCATCAGGCCCACTTTGTTGTGCAGGCGGCCAGCCGTGTCAATGATTACCACGTCGGCCTGGGTGGCGAGGGCCGATTTGAGCGTATCGAAGGCCACCGAAGCCGGATCGGCCCCCATCTGCTGGTGAACTACCCGAACGCCTACCCTTTCGCCCCAGATTTTGAGCTGGTCGATGGCTGCAGCACGGAAGGTATCGGCTGCACCCAAAACCACTTGCTTGCCCTGACTTTTCAGCTGGTGGGCCAGCTTGCCAATGGTAGTGGTTTTGCCGACACCGTTCACTCCTACCACCATGATCACATAAGGAGAAGTTCCCGAAGGAATATCGAAGCCCGTAGTTTGTCCGTTATTGGCCAGCAATACAGCAATTTCTTCGCGCAAAAGTCGGTTGAGGTCGTCGGCTTGCAAGCCTTTCTCCTGACTCACCCGCTGTTGGATTCGACCGATGATTTTGATGGTGGTTTCAACTCCCACATCGGCGCTGATGAGGATTTCCTCCAGCTCGTCGAGCATATCATCGTCGATGCGGCTTTTACCGGTAATCAGTCGGGCTATCTTGGAAAACACCCCTTCACGGGTACGTTCAAGCCCTTTGACCAGCGAATCCTTGTTTTTGCGGCTGCTGAAAAAATCAAAAAATCCCATAGATGAATGAATGGAAAAGGGCCGTTTCGTTATGAAACGGCCCTTGATGATAAAAACAAAAGTGGAGGCCGTTCAACGCCAACCCCACCCTTGCGGTATTACTTGCTGAAGTAGTCTTTAACGCGGTCGGCGGTAATGAACTCCTCTTTGAAGGTATAGGCGCCCGACTTATCAGATCTCTTCGCCTTGATTACTTTCACGATTTTTTCTGCTTCTGAAGCCTCACGCTTCAGGGTGGCCACTACTTTCTTTGCCATGCTTACTTAATTTCTTTGTGAACAGTTACACGCTTCAGAATGGGGTTGTATTTTTTCAACTCCATACGCTCGGTGGTATTTTTCTTATTCTTCACGGTAATGTAGCGTGAAGTACCCGGCATGCCACTGGCTTTGTGCTCGGTGCACTCCATGATTACCTGAACACGGTTCCCCTTCTTAGCCATGATTTATCAGATTTTTCCTTTTTTCAAAAACTTATTGATAGAAGCGCTGAAACCATTCTTGTTGATGGTTTTGATGGCGCTGGTAGACAACTTCAAGGTTACCCACTCACCGGTTTCGGGAATGTAGAAACGCTTGGTTTGCAAGTTCGGATAGAACCTGCGCTTTGTCTTGATGTTCGAGTGCGAAACGCTGTTACCAACGATCACCTTCTTACCTGTAAGTACACAAACTTTAGACATCTTTCTTGCTCTTTTAGCTTATTTTTGCAGTAGGCACAGTATCCCCCGCAAACGAGAATGCAAAGATAGAAGAAGCAAATCAATTCACAAACGCTATATCCCAATTTTTTACGCATGAAACTTACCTCCGGCTCTGTCGACTTTCATTTTAACGCAAACATTACTGCTGAAGCTTCGATGGAGCTTGAGCATGACTTTGGTGCTTACAACTATCATCCCTTGCCAGTGGTATTGGCAAAGGGACAAGGAATGCGGGTTTGGGATACCGCCGGCAAAGAATACTTCGATTTTCTTTCGGCTTACAGTGCCGTGAATCAGGGGCATTGCCATCCCAAAATTGTTGCTACCCTCATTGAACAGGCACAGCAATTAACGCTCACCTCGCGCGCCTTTCACAACAATGTACTGGGACAGTACGAAAAATTCATGACCGAATTATTCGGCTACCAGCGACTTTTACCCATGAATACAGGGGTTGAAGCAGCTGAAACTGCCGTTAAATTGGCCCGCAGATGGGGTTACGATAAAAAGCGGATACCCGAAAACCAGGCGCGGATTGTATTCGTAGAAGGCAATTTTTGGGGACGTTCCATTGGAGCCATCTCCTCTTCTACCGACCCCAGCTCACGCAAAGGCTTTGGTCCCTTTGTACCCGGCTACGATTTAATACCTTATAATGATTTGGAAGCCTTAGAACAAGCCCTACGCGACCCCCATGTGGCTGCATTCATGTTAGAACCTATTCAAGGAGAAGCAGGCGTGGTTGTTCCAGATGATGCTTATTTACGCGGTGTGCGTTCGCTGTGCAGCCGCTACCAGGTATTGATGATTGCCGATGAAATTCAAACCGGCATTGGTCGCACGGGCAAAATGCTGGCTTGCGACCATGTTGAAGTTCGGCCTGACATCCTGGTGTTAGGCAAAGCCTTAGCGGGTGGTGTGTATCCGGTAAGTGCCGTATTGTGCGACGATGAAATCATGCTGAACATTCGTCCAGGTGAGCACGGTTCTACTTTTGGCGGCAATCCGCTTGGTTGTCGCATCGCCATGAGTGCCCTGCAAGTACTGCTAGAAGAAAAAATGATCGAAAACGCCGACCGCATGGGCAAGCTTTTCAGAGCAGAAATGCAGCTACTCGTTGATAAATACGATTTACTTGAGTTGGTTCGAGGTAAAGGCCTATTGAATGCTGTAGTGATCAATGATACACAGGACAGCAAAACCGCCCTGAATCTTTGCCACCATTTGATGGAACTTGGGGTGCTGGCCAAGCCGACCCACGGCAACATCATTCGACTGGCGCCGCCACTGGTAATCAAAGAAAACGAGTTGATGGAAGTCCTCAACCGATTTGAAACTGCCGTTAAGCAATACAAGAAGTAAGCAAAAAGAAAAAGCCCCGAAATCGGGGCTTTTTCTTTTTGCATTGAACAGCGATTAATTCGCTTGTTTCACCACCGCTTTGAAAGCTTCGGGGTGGTTCATGGCCAAATCGGCCAATACTTTGCGGTTGAGAGCAATTTCGGTTTTGCCGAGTTTGCCCATCAACTGTGAATAGCTCATTCCTTCCTGGCGGGCAGCAGCGTTGATACGTGCAATCCACAGAGTGCGGAAATGACGCTTCTTGGCTTTGCGGTCGCGGTAGGCATAGCCGAGGGCTTTCTCTACTGCGTTTTTAGCAACCGTCCATACGGTACTGCGGGTAGTGAAGTAGCCTTTGGCCATCTTCATTACTTTTTTGCGGCGTGCGCGCGATGCTACGTGGTTTACTGATCTTGGCATAGCTTTTCAATTTGTGTCAGTGGTTCGAAAACACTTGTGAACTGACTTATTTTCCGATAGTTAAAAGTTTCTTGATGAGCGACTCGTTGGTAGAATCTACCAGAGCACCTTTGGTGAGACGACGCTTCTGCTTGGTCGACATTTTGGTAAGAATGTGACGCTTGTAGGCGTGCTTCCTTTTGATTTTTCCTGTTCCGGTAAGAGCGAACCTCTTTTTGGCACCGGAGTTGGTTTTCATTTTAGGCATCGTATTCTATGGTTAAATAGTTTTATTTCGTTTTTACTGCTTTGGGCGCAATGCTGATGAACATCCGCTTACCTTCCAATTTTGGCAGGCTTTCTACCTTACCCAATTCTTCCAATTCCTGAGCGAAAGTGAGCAACAACAATTCGCCACGCTCTTTGAAGACAATTGCTCTTCCCCTGAAGTGCACATAAGCTTTCACTTTGGCGCCCTCTTCGAGGAATTTTTTGGCATGCTTCAGTTTAAACTGAAAGTCGTGATCGTCGGTATTTGGACCAAAGCGAATTTCTTTAATCACCGTTTTTGCGGTATTCGCTTTGATTTCCTTTTCCCGCTTCTTCTTTTCGTACAGGAACTTGCTGTAATCGGTAATGCGACAAACAGGTGGTTTGGCATTCTCAGTAATCAGAACCAGATCTAACTCCAGTTCGTCGGCAAGTTTTAAAGCTTTGGCAATGGGATAAACGCCGTTCTCAACGTTCTCCCCTACAAGCCTCACTTCAGGATAATTGATATTCTCGTTGATGGGATCAACGGGTTTTTCCCTCCTGAAACGGGGATTTGCCGATGGCTGCTGTGCGATAGTTTCCTCCTTTTTGTTTAAACAGGTTGAATCTGGCGGTTTATTTCCAGTTTCAGGTAATCCAACATGCCTTCCGGTGACATCACGCCGATATCGCCTTCGCCGTGTTTGCGCACCGATACAACACTGTCGGTTACCTCTTTTTCGCCTATAATGAGCATGTAAGGCACTTTTTGAACCTCCGCATCACGGATTTTCCGGCCTATTTTCTCATCCCTATTATCTACGAAGCTGCGAATATCGTGATAATTCAGCAACTGAGAAACATTTTCGGCGTAATCTTTGAATTTTTCGCTGATGGGCAACACGATTACCTGCTCGGGTGATAACCAAAGCGGGAACTTGCCACCGCAGTGTTCCAGCAATACCGCTACAAAACGCTCCATCGAACCAAAAGGCGCACGGTGAATCATCACAGGGCGGTATTTCTGGTTGTCGGAACCGGTGTACTCCAATTCAAATCGCTCGGGCAGGTTGTAATCTACCTGAATGGTACCCAGCTGCCATTTACGGCCGAGTGCATCGCGCACCATGAAATCGAGTTTAGGGCCATAAAACGCGGCCTCACCCAATTCGGTAACGGTATTGAGTCCTTTTTCAGCAGCTGCTTCTATGATCGCATTCTCTGCCTTTTCCCAGGCTTCATCGGTACCAATGTACTTGGTTTTGTTCTCGGGATCGCGCAAAGAAATCTGTGCGGTATACTCCGAAAAGCCTAGGGCATTGAAAACATAGAGCACCAGGTCGATTACTTTCTTGAATTCGTCTTTCACCTGATCGGGGCGACAGAAAAGGTGGGCGTCGTCCTGGGTAAAGCCGCGAACGCGGGTTAGACCATGCAATTCACCATGCTGCTCGTAGCGGTAAACCGTGCCAAACTCAGCCAAACGAACGGGCAAATCTTTGTATGATCGTGGTTTGCTCTTGTAAATTTCGCAGTGGTGCGGACAGTTCATGGGTTTGAGCAAGTATTCCTCTCCCTCATGAGGGGTATAGATGGGGCGGAATGAATCCTGGCCATATTTATCCCAGTGACCCGAAGTAACGTATAACTGCTTACTGCCAATGTGCGGAGTAATTACCTGCTCATAGCCGGCACGCACCTGAGCCTTGCGCATAAAATTTTCAAGTCTTTCACGCAGCATGGCACCTTTGGGCAACCACAAGGGCAAACCCATACCCACTTTTTCACTGAAAGTAAACAGTTCCAGCTCCTTACCGAGTTTGCGGTGGTCGCGCTTTTTGGCTTCTTCCAGCCGCTCGAGGTGCTCTTTCAACTCCTTCGAGGAGGGGAAAGTCACGGCATAGATGCGGGTAAGCTGCTTGTTCTTTTCGTTTCCACGCCAGTAGGCACCGGCGGTATTCAGCAGCTTAACAGCTTTGATTTTTCCGGTATCGGGCAAATGCGGCCCACGGCATAGATCGGTGAAATTGCCCTGCTTGTAAAAAGTAATGGTACCATCCTCCAAACCATCAATCAACTCCAATTTGTAGGGATCACCTTTTTCGGAGAAATAACGCGTGGCTTCGGCTTTACTCACTTCTGTGCGCTCAAAACGATTCTCTTGCTTGGCCAGCTCCAGCATCTTGGCTTCTACCTGTTCAAAATCGTTGGATGAGAAACTATAGTCACCAAAATCGATGTCGTAATAAAAACCATTTTCAATGGGAGGACCAATACCCAATTGGATTCCCGGATACAAAGCCTCTAAGGCTTCGGCCATCAAGTGGGCTGAGGAATGCCAAAATGCATATTTGCCTCCATCGCTTTCCCATTTGAGCAAGCTGAGGTTGCTTTTGGCAGGTAGTGCCCGGTTGAGGTCCCATACCTCGCCATTTACTTCGGCAGCCAAAACCACGCGGGCTAAACCCTCGCTGATGCTTTTGGCTACGTCAAATGCTGTTGTTCCTGCAGGATAATTGCGCAGACTGCCATCGGGCAGAATAACTTCTATGTTCATGTTTATCGAAGACGATTTAAACCACGTAACGCCAAATCAAAACCGGGTTCCAGACGCAAAGCTTCGCGGTATTCTTTTTGGGCAGCTTCTGTGTCGCCCTTTAGCTCATAAGCCAGCCCACGGTTATACATGGCGCGGATTTGTTTGCTGTCGAGTTGCAAAACCTTGGTGAACCAAACGATGGCCTGGTCGTAGCGTTTCTCCAGCAAATGTACGTAACCTGTATTGTATGTGGCGTCAATGTGGCTAGGATCAATGCTCAAGATTTTGTCGTAATCGGCTTGCGCACTGTCGGGATACCCCTGTTCCTGCACCAACATGGCCCGCGCATACAATGCTTCGATGTGTTTTTCATCGATGCGGAGCACATTGCTCAGGTATTGGTGGGCAAGTTTGGGTTGCGTTTCCATTTGCAACAGGGCCAGTTGCATGTAGGCTTCGGTGTACTCAGGGTCCTGCTCAATACAAGTCAAAAAAGAAGACAGGGCCTTGTCCATGTTCTTCTGCTCCACATAAATCATCCCCTTCCAGAAATAGCCATCCGCATAATTCACGTCGGCTTTTAATCCTTCGTTTATGTATTTCATGGCATTGTTGTACTGTTTGTTGTAAAACGACAACTCGCCGCGCTTTACATGCGCTTTGGCCAATGCGGGATTTTTACGAATGGCTACTGCCAGCACATCATCTGCCTGCTCAAAAGCACCTACCTTGATGAAAAGCTCACCTGCTGTGTAGAAATAAGCAGCATTGGAAGTATCTAGTTTGAAAACCGAGCGCATGTCGGCCAAAGCAAAATCATATTGCTTGGTACGCATATAATAGAGTGCCCGCTTGTGGTGCAAGGCAGGATCGTTTGGGGCACGACGCACCTGGCGGTTGAGTTCAACCAACTCAGGATCAAGGTCAGGCGCTGCTTCACGCTCTTCGAGTGCCTCTTCTTTGGACTTGTCGTTGCACGACTGAACCACAGTTGCAGCAGTTAAGATGGCGAAGGCCACAAGCAAACGAAAAAAGTTTGTCATCAATCAGCTAATTTTGGCAGAAATTGCAAAAATAGCCGAAGTCAGGCACAAGCAGTCACATTAAAGTCACTAATTACATTTTTATATGCTTCAGAAATTCCGATCCTACTTGTTGCTCACCGCGTTGCTCCCGGTAATTGCAGGCGCACAGGACCTCTTGCCAGTTGCCACGGCTGAAAGTCCAACAGAACCATCGTTCATTTATGAGCAGGAAGCCTATTTCGCCAATATGCGCCAATTGACCAATGGTGGCGACAATGCAGAGGCTTACTGGAGCTTCAATAGCCGGCAATTGGTGTTTCAGTCGAATAACCCCAAATGGGGCGTAAAGTGCGATCAGATTTTCGTATTGAATGCCGATGGTTCTACGGAGGCCCCGCCCATGCTATCGACTGGAATGGGCCGCACCACCTGTGCTTACTTCATGCCGGGTGATTCGACCATTTTATATGCTTCTACCCATGCCAGCCAGAGTCAGTGCCCTCCTCCCCCTGCACCGCGTGCCGACAAAAAATACCTTTGGCAAATCGATACGGCCTACGATATCTACGTTGCCGACATGACCGGTCGCATTTTGCAGCAAATTGCCCCAGGTCCGGGTTACGATGCAGAAGCTACCGTTTCACCCGATGGCAAATACATCGTGTTTACCAGCACCCGCAACGGCGACCTCGATTTGTATCTGTACGATATCAACAAAAAGTCGGTGAAGCAAATCACCAAAACCCTTGGCTACGACGGTGGTGCTTTCTTTTCACCCGACAGCAAGCAACTTGTTTTCCGTGCTTCGCGCCCCAAAACGCCCGAAGCCATCAAGGAATACAAGGAGTTGCTAAAACAAGGTTTGGTAGCCCCCACCGATATGGAGATTTTCGTTTGCAACCTCGATGGCAGCAACCTGAGACAAATCACCAAGTTAGGAAGAGCCAACTGGGCGCCTTATTTCCATCCCGATGGCAAGCGCATCGTCTTCAGCTCGAACCACCACACCCAAAGGGGTTTTCCATTCAATCTGTTTATGATTGACATCGATGGCAAAAACCTGAAACAAATCACTTTCGACAAGACTTTCGATTCCTTTCCCATGTTTTCTCCCGATGGTACCAAGCTGGTATTTGCATCAAACAGGTTCAATGGCGGTGGCAGAGACACCAACCTGTTTGTGACCGATTGGGTAGAAGAAAAGTAAAATTCATTGCAGGATTGTCCATAGCTATTTTGGACAAAAATGTATAATTTTGTAAAAATCTACGCTTATGCCTGTTTATCATAAATTAGGTAAAATTCCTTCCAAGCGACACGTGCAATTCCGCAAGGACGACGGAAATCTGTATTACGAGCAGCTTTTTGGCACGGTTGGGTTCGATGGCATGTCGAGTTTGATGTACCACATCCACCGCCCTACCATCATCAAAGAGATGGGCGAAGTGGTTGATTTGCGCCCTGAGATAGCGGTTCAGCACAACATCATGCCGCGCCGTTTACATGGGTTCAAACTCACGCCCAAAGCCGATTACCTCGAGAGCCGGGTTCCGCTGATGGTGAACAAAGATGTGGTGTTTGGCTTGGCCGCACCCAGTGAATCGTTGCGGACATACTTTTACAAAAATGCTGATGCCGACGAGCTGTTGTTTGTACACCGTGGCAAAGGCGTATTGCGCACACAGTTAGGAAATATTCCCTTTGAATATGGTGATTACCTGCTCATTCCCAGGGGCATGATTTACCAAATTGACTTTGAAACCAGCGATAACCGCTTGTTGTACCTCGAGGCGTATAGTCCATTGTACACACCCAAAAGGTACCGCAACTGGTTTGGTCAAATGCTGGAGCATTCACCTTTCTGTGAGCGCGATTATATTCTCCCTCAGACGCTCGAAACCCATGACGAAAAGGGTGATTTTGTAATTAAAGTCAAGAAAGAAGGTCTTTTGCACAGCATCGTGTATGCCAATCACCCTTTTGACGTGGTAGGCTGGGATGGCTATAACTTCCCTTATGGCATCTCTATCCACAACTTTGAGCCCATTACCGGTCGCATTCACCAGCCACCGCCCGTACACCAGATGTTCGAAAATGCCGGATTTGTGGTTTGCTCCTTCTGTCCGCGTTTGTACGATTACCATCCACTTTCGATTCCTGCGCCTTACAACCACAGCAACATCGACAGTGAAGAGATTTTGTACTACGTAGATGGTGACTTTATGAGCCGTAACGACATTGCTCCCGGACACATCACCTTGCACCCCGGAGGCATTCCGCACGGTCCACACCCGGGCGCGTATGAGCGCAGCATCGGTAAGACTTCTACCGAAGAGCTGGCCGTGATGGTGGATACCTTCAAGCCACTGGCGCTCACCAAACAGGCCATGGGTATTGACGATGGCAAATATTTCCGTTCATGGATGGAACCCGATTACGAATAAAACAACGATTATGCATACAGAAACAGCAAGCATTCCACAACAAGCGGTTGACTTTTTACCGCTCAACGGCACCGACTACGTAGAGTTTTATGTAGGCAATGCCAAGCAGTCGGCATATTACTATCAGGCTGCTTTTGGTTACGAACTCGTGGCCTATGCCGGTCCAGAAACCGGACTGCGTGACCGCGCCTCTTATGTACTGCAACAGGGAAAAATCCGTCTGGTACTCACCACCTCATTGCAGCCCGATTCGGAAATCAGCGAACACGTGCGCAAGCATGGCGATGGTGTTAAGGTTTTGGCTTTGTGGGTAGATGACGCACGTAAATCGTTTGAAGAAACGGTGAAGCGTGGTGCCCGTCCGCACACCCAACCACAGGTGCATACCGATGCCTTTGGTGAAGTTGTTACTGCATCTATCCATACTTATGGCGAAACGATTCACACTTTTGTAGAGCGCAAAAACTACAAAGGATTGTTTATGCCCGGCTATGTGAAGCCCAGCTGGAAAGTTGACAGTACACCTGTGGGTCTCCTGCACGTTGACCACTGTGTTGGCAACGTAGGTTGGGGTGAAATGGACGAATGGGTGAAGTTTTACGAAGATGTGATGGGCTTTAAATTGCTTCTGACCTTCGACGATAAAGACATTTCTACGGAATATTCAGCCTTGATGTCGAAAGTGGTATCAAATGGCAACGGTTACATCAAATTCCCCATCAACGAACCGGCAGAAGGTAAGAAAAAGTCGCAGATCGAAGAATACATCGATTTTTACAAGGGCCCAGGTGTTCAGCATATTGCCGTTGCTACCAACGACATTTTGCACACAGTAGGCGAGTTACGCAAGCGCGGTGTGGAGTTCCTCCATGTACCCGATTCATATTACGAAGATTTGTTGGAACGCGTGGGCAACATTGACGAAGATCTGCAACCATTGCGTGACTTGAACATCCTGGTTGACCGCGATGACGAGGGTTACCTTTTGCAGATTTTCACCAAGCCGGTTGAAGACCGTCCTACCCTGTTCTATGAAATCATTCAGCGCAAAGGTGCCAAATCGTTTGGCAAGGGCAATTTCAAGGCTTTGTTTGAGTCGATTGAACGCGAGCAAGCGCTCCGCGGCAACCTTTGATATTAAAATTGATAAAAAATGCAAAAGCGAGTCGAAAGGCTCGCTTTTTTTGTGTCTGAAACGTTACAAAAGCAACCTAAATCAAATGCCATGAAATCCTTCATTCTCATTGCCCTCAGCAGTTTGTTGCTCAGCTCGTGTGCCATCATTCGTCCCGGACAAGTTGGTGTGAAAACCCGTTTCGGACAGTTTAAAGGAGAGCCCAAAAACGGAGGCATCATTTGGTACAACCCGTTTATTGCCCGAGTGGAGCGGGTGCCCGTTCGTACCATCAACCGGGAGTTGACCATAGACCTACCTTCAAAGGAAGGTTTAACCATCCGCTCAGACATTTCGATTTTGTACCACATTCAACCCGAACAGGTGAAAAAAGTAGTAGCTGAAATTGGAGACGATTACGACAAAATCATCACTTCGGTATTTCGTTCGGCATCAGCAGATGTTTGTGCTAAATATTTCGCCAAGGACATGCACTCGGGCCGTCGTGATTCGATTGAGCGCGAAATAGCGCATAAAATGAATGGCTATTTACAAGGACGCGGATTTACCATTGAGTCGGTGCTTTTGAAATCGATCACCTTGCCGCAGGGTTTGGCGCGGGCCATTGAAGACAAGTTAGAAGCCGAACAGCAAGCTCAACGCATGGAGTTTGTATTGATTACCGAGGAAAAGGAAGCCCAACGCAAGCGCATTGAAGCCGAGGGCACCCGGAATGCACAAAAGATTTTGAGCGATGGCTTAACTCCGGAAATTTTGAAACTGCGCAACATCGAGGTTTTGCGCGACCTGGCTAAAAGCAATAACGCCAAAGTAATCGTGACCGACGGTAAAACCCCGGTAATCATGGGCGAGTAAATCCTTGTTTTTAAATCGAAAGTCCATATCAATATCAGCAAGTCTAAACTTGCATCCTATTAAAATCAACGCCCCAACTTTTAGCTGGGGCGTTTTGCATTTCATTATACTCGGTCATGGTTCAAAATGATTTAAAATCCTCTGTCAAATCGTGGATGAGTTGTTGACAACTTAATTAGTTATTTGTAGCTGAACATCAGAGATTTGAAAAAAATCAACCAATGATGTCAGCTACACAATTGCATGAATTACCATGGTATGTAGATGTTACGCTCTGGGCAAGCATTCTGATTGCATTTGCATTTACCTTTTTTGCTACACCCAATAAAGCTTGGGTGCTGGGTCTGTTAGGTATCTGGACTGCCTTAATAGGTGGTTTAACCTTTGCGCCTCTTTCGCTACCTGGTTGGTCGCTGTTGGCGGGTTCCTTGGCCTTGCTGGGCATCAGCTTTTTTGTACCGGCGGTAAAAACCTTTTTTTTCTCCTTAGAGGTTGAACTTCTACACTATTTACATTTATGGCGTTTGCCCTTTGCCTTTGTGCTATTGTGGTTGTATCAGGCCGGTTACAGTGGCATCACGCACACTTTCGAAGGTTTAAATTACGACATCGTAATTGGGCTGACAGCACCTGTAATTGCCAGCTTGGCTTTCTCTCAAAAGATGTTGAACCGTGAAATCCTCATTGGCTGGAATGTACTGGGCATTTTGGCCTGGTTCATTGCCATTTGGTTAACGAGCAGTGAACTAACCCGTTCTGTACACTTTTCACAATTGTTTGCGCAGCTTCCTTACACTTTCTTTATGGGCTTTCTCATGCCCATCAGCTTGCTGAGCCATTTGCTAACACTCGCCCATTTATTCAAAGGCGATATAGAGGTTGAGTCTTAAGCAGGAACCTTTTCGGGCCGCCTTCGCTTGCTACCAACATGGAAATCATTTATCTCTTCGATCCGCTTTGCGGCTGGTGCTATGGCTTTGGCCCACAGATGAACAAATTTGCGCAGGCACATCCCGATTTTACGTATACCGTGCTGAGTGGCGGCATGGTAACTGGCTCGCGTGTAGGTCCATTGTCCCAAATCGCCTCCTACATCCGCGAAGGGGTGCAGCGTGTGGAAGATTTATCGGGTGTAAAATTTGGCCCCGTCTTTTTGGCAGATTTACACGGAGAAGGCAAGACGTATATGGATAGCCTTCCTCCTACCAAAGCTTTCGTCATTCTCAAAGCAGCATTTCCCGATCAGGCAGTAGCCCTGGCCCATTCGATTCAAGCTGTTTTTTATCACGATGGTTTGGACTTGAACCAAGCTGCGAGTTACGAGAAACTTTGCATCGAGTACGGATATACTTACGCTGATTTTGCCGATAAGTTCAATGATGTTGCCTTTCAACTGGCAGCCAGAGATGAATTTAATGAAGCAGCCCGATACGGTGTATCGGGCTACCCCACTGTGGTTGTCAGATTTGGCCAGCAATACTATATGCTGGGGAATGGTTTCGCGAAAAGTGAGCAGCTGAGTGCTACACTGATGCGTATTCGCGAAAAGGAGCAGGTTTAATTACCAGCTACCTCCCAAAGCTTTATACAGCAGGAGCGCATTGGCAAATCGCTCCTGCTGGACTTTTACCAATTCCATTTCGGCAACCAACACATCGTTCTGTGCGATGATTACCTCAAGGTAAGTGGCATAACCGGCAGCAAACAATTCAGCAGCAGTTCTCACCCCTTGACGCAGGCTGTTTACTTCCTTTTCCTTCTCTTGAAAAGCCAGATCGAGGTTATCGGCCAACAAAAGGGCTTCGTATACTTCATTGTAGGCCTGCAGGCTCACTTTGCGGTATTGCTGAAATGCCTGAGTTTGACGTGCACGAGCCTGCATGAGTCCGGCTTTCAGTTGTCGCTGATTGAAAACAGGCGCTGTTAATCCCCCTGCAACTTGCCAGGCCAGCGAAGCCGGATCGAAGAAGCGTTCGGCATTAAATCCGTGTAATCCAATATCCGGTGTAAGTACAAGGCGCGGAAAAAAAGCTGCCTGAGCACCACGAACATCAGAACCTGTAGCATCAAGTTCGGCGGCAGCTTGCTGTACATCGGGGCGCTGCATCAACCATTGGGCAGGAATGCCTGCACGCTGCACGGTAGGCGCTTGCGATTGCATCAAACCGGCTGTATCGAGCAACTGAGTTGGGTATTTTCCAAGCAGCAACTGCATGCGGTTGGCAGCTTTGAGTCGGTCTTGCGCCACCGTTTGGGCCAAGGCCTTGGTGCGAAACAACTGTGCTTCTGACTGCTGAACTGCCAAAGCCGTTGTGCGGCCGGCGGCTTGCTGAAGTTTCACCAACTGCACGGCAGTTTCTTGGGTAGTGATGTTCTCCTTTACAATGCGTGCTGCTTCATTCAATGCCAGAATTTCGTAATATGATTCCGCCACCAAAGCTGCCAGGCTGGCACGCTGCCAACGCAATCCTGCTTCGCTGGCCATGTAGCGGTAAGCAGCTGCTTTACGCATGTTGTTGAGACGACCCCACAAATCCAATTCCCAGCTCGCCTGTACGCGCATGGCATAATCGGGCAAAGGATTGGTCATCTTTTGATCGGGACGAATGTTGGGTGAAAAGTTTGTATCAAAGTTACCCACCCCATCCATGCTGTATTCGCTGAAGCGGCGGTTGGCTGCACCTACAAACAAATCGATGTTGGGTAGCAGTGCATTGCGTCGGGCAAGTAGGTCGGCTCTTTGCATTTGAATGCCGGCTTGCATGGCCAGGTAATCGGGATTGTTGCGCATGGCCGTGTCGAGCATGGCCTGTAGGCGAGCGTCGTTGAAAAAGTCGGCAGGCTTAGGCAATTGCAGGCTATCTACCTTCATAAAATCGGGCATACGCTCTGCACTTTGTTTCGGGCTCCGGCACGCGGCTGCCACCATCATGAGGCTTACGGCAGCCAGTAAAAATCGTTTGTTCAACATGGCTTATTCGTAATGATAGGTTTTGGCTGTACGTTGTTTTTGCAACTCTTTCAATCGTTTTCTGCGGCCGGGGGTGGCAAAAATCACGAACAAACCAGGAATGATGAGCAAGCCAAACACCGTACCGGTAAGCATGCCACCTGCAGCGGCCACACCGATGCTTTTGTTGCCCAGTTCACCAGCGCCGCTGGCCAATACCAGGGGAAGGAGGCCGGCAATAAAGGCAAAAGAGGTCATGAGGATGGGACGCAGACGCGAAACGGCGCCTTCCATGGCCGCCTTGAGTTCGCTCACACCTTCCTTCTGGCGCTGCAAAGCAAATTCCACCACCAAAATGGCATTTTTTCCCAACAGGCCTATGAGCATAACGAGGGCAACCTGGGCGTAAATATTGTTTTCAAGGCCCATGACCCACAAAAAGAAGAAGCTTCCAAAAATACCCGTAGGTAAGCTCAACAAAACCGGCAAAGGCAAAAGGAAGCTTTCGTATTGGGCACTGAGCAGCAAATACACAAAAATGAGACAGAGCACGAAGATGTAAATGGCCTCGTTGCCTGCCAAAACCTGCTCACGCGTCATGCCCGAAAATTCGAAGTCATAACCACGCGGAAGCACTTTTTCGGCCGTTTCAGCAATGGCAGCAATGGCCTGTGCGGAAGACGAACCTGGTGCAGCATCACCCGTGATCAAAGCCGAATTGTACATATTGTAACGGGTTAGCTGCTCAGGACCAAACACCCTTTCGATGCTCATGAAGCTGGCATAACTCACCATCTCGCCTTTGTCGTTTTTGGTGTACAGCTTTAGAATATCTTCGGGATGCTGTCGGTATTCAGGCAAGGCCTGCACCATCACCTTGTACATCAAGCCAAAACGGATGAAGTTGGTGGCGTAATAACTTCCGATGAGGGTTTGCAGGTTGCTCATCGCATTGTCGATGCTCACCCCTTTGGCTGCTGCCAAATCCTGGTTCACATGCAACATGTATTGTGGGAAGCTCGGGTCGAAGTTGGTGAAGGCAGCACCAATCACGGGTGATTGGCGTAGGGCGGACAAGAGGCTGTCGCTGACCTCGGCCATGCGGTTGAGGTTTGCAGTACCACTCTTATCAAGCAACCTGAATTCAAAGCCCGATGCATTACCGAAACCGGGCACGGCTGGCGGCGGGAAAAATTCAATGGAAGCATCTTTCAGGTGAGCCGTTTTTTCACGGAGCATTTCCATTAGCTGCGGCACCTTTTCTTCACGGTCATCCCAGGGTTTCAAACCAATCATGCCCATGCCGTAGGATGCACCTGCCGTTTCGGTAAGCAAACTGTAACCGGCCAGGGTAGTCACGTTTTCCACTTGTGGCATGTCAGAAGCTATGCGCTGCACCTCATCAAGCACTTTTTCGGTACGCTCCATGGTTGCGCCGGGCGGCGTGGTGATGTTCACGTAAATCATGCCCTGATCTTCGGTGGGAATAAAGCCACCAGGTAACACAGCCCCGGCACCCCAGGTAAGCAGGAAAAACAAGGCGAGGATTCCAGTAGTCATTCCTCTTTTAGGCGCCACTTTGCTCAAAATGCCTTTATAGCCTTTTTCAAGATTGTTGTATCGGTTGTTGAATTTACCAAAGAACCTGCCCAACAACGATTTGCTATCGACATGGCTATGGCGCAGCAATAGGGCACACAATGCCGGTGTCAGCGTTAAGGCATTGATACCCGAAATCACAATCGAGATGGCGAGGGTTAGTGAAAACTGTCGGTAGAATACCCCCACCGGACCAGAAAGGAATGAAACCGGAACGAATACGGCCGACATTACCAGGGTGATGGCAATGATGGCGCCGCTGATTTCTTTCATTGCCTCGATGGTGGCCTCCATGGGCTGCATGTGCTTTTGGTGAATTTTCACGTGCACCGCTTCTACCACCACAATGGCGTTATCGACCACAATACCGATGGCCAATACAAGCGCGAAAAGGGTCAGCAAGTTGATGGAGAAACCCAGCATTTGCATGAAGGCCAGGGTTGAAATGAGGGCCACCGGTACAGCAAGGGCCGGAATGAGGGTCGAACGCCAGTCCTGCAAGAAGATGAACACCACCAAAAACACCAAAAGGAAGGCTTCTACCAAGGTTTTGAGTACTTCCTTGATAGAGGCATCGAGGAAGCGCGAAACGTCGTAGGCATAGTTGTACTCCATTCCCGGAGGAAAAGAGGACTCTTTGAGCTCCGCCATGCGTTCCTTGATGTTGTTGATTACGTCGCGGGCGTTGGAGCCGGGTCGCTGCTTCAACATGATGGAAGCCGATGGACGACCGTCGGTTTTAGATGACATGCCGTAACTCAGCGCACCAAATTCAATGTCGGCAATGTCTTTCAGGCGAAGTACTGAACCGTCTTCATTGGCTCTGATGACAATGTTTTCGTATTGCTCCTGGGTGAAGAATTTACCACCATAACGCAATACATATTGCATGCTGGGCTCTCCCCTGCCACTCGATTCACCAATCTTACCGGGTGCGGCTTCAAGATTTTGGGCACGGAGGGTGGCAACAATTTCTTCGGTTCCGACTTCATAAGCCAAAAGCTTTTCGGGTTTCAGCCAAACGCGCATGGCGTAGTCTTTGGCCCCCATGATTTCGGCATAACCTACCCCCTCAATGCGCTTGAGTTCTTGCAGCAGATTGATGTCGGCAAAGTTGTAAATGAACTCCTCGTCGGCTGCCGGATCTGTGGAAGTAAGATTCAGGTACAACAGCATGGAGTTCACTTCCTTTTCAGTAGTTACACCTGCTTTGATTACTTCTTCGGGCAACTCATCGAGGGTGGTGGTAACCCTGTTCTGTACGTTTACGGCAGCAAGGTCGGGGTCGGTACCTACTTCAAAAAACACCTGAATGAGGGTCACACCGTTGTTGGTCGATACCGACTGCATGGCGGTCATGCCGGGCACACCATTGATAGCCCTTTCAATGGGGGTTGCAACGGCCTTTGCACACACCTCGGCATTGGCGCCGGTATAACGGGCTGTTACCACTACCGATGGCGGAACGATGTCGGGGAATTGGGTGATGGGCAGGCTGGTAAGAGCCAGAATTCCCAAAAGCGTAAGCAATAAGGAAATGACCAGCGATAAAACCGGCCGGCGAATAAACATTTCTACCATGGCATCAAGGTTTTACGGGACTAGCTGTATTGCCTGCTCCTGCTGCTTTGATCTTCATGCCTTCACGCACCGACTGCAAACCTTCGGCAACGATGGTTTGACCCACTTTCAGGCCTTCTGATACCACATAGTAGGCACCAACCCTGGCCACGGGCTTGAAAGTTTGCATGCGCAACAACTGATCGTCACCCACAACGTACACAAAGTACTTGTCTTGCAACTCCTGTACTGCCTTTTGTGGAATCAGAAATACGTCATTTTGATCGAGTTCAAGACGAACCTGGCCGGTGCTTCTGTGCTTGAGCAAGCCATCGGGATTCGGAAAACGGGCACGCAAGGCCAAGGCACCGGTAGCAGCATCAAATTCTGTTTCGGTAATTTCAACGGTACCTGATTGCTTGTGCAAGCTGCCATCTGCCAAAACCAATTCAACTTTGCGCGGAATGATGCTGCCGCCTGCTGCAATGCTCTTTCTGTTTTTGAGGTAGTCCTTCTCGGAAATATTGAAATAAGCCAAAATGCTTCCGGCATCTGACAAGGTGGTCAACAAGTCACCATCCTTAACCATGGCCCCCATCTTCAGAGCAAAACGGTTTACTTTGCCCGAAAAAGGTGCTTTGATGGTGGTATAGCTCAATTGGGCTTCGGCGGTTTTAAGGTCAGCTGTTGCGTCCTCCACCTGTGCCTTGGCAATTTGAAGCGCAGCTTCTGCCAACTCCAACTCTGTAGCAGTTACCACCTTATTGTCAACCAAGCCTTTCACACGCTTTTGTTCAAGGCGTGCTTTGCTCAGCTCAGCCTGCGCCAAAAGCACGGCAGCTTTAGCAGAGGACACTTGAGCTTCCAATTCCGTAGATGTCAATTTAAACAAGGGTTGACCGGCTTTCACCGCTTGTCCCTCATCTACCAGGATGGCTTCGAGCATGCCGCCTTGACGCGCCCTGATCTCGACATAAGTTTGGGCGTGGATGTCTGCCACATATTGCACTTCAACCACAGTATCCTGGGTAGTAAGCTGCATAACAGGCACTTCAACCGGAGCCGATTCGTTTTCGTTAGTATTGTTCTTGCATGCCTGTGCAAAGCCCAAAAAGAGCAGCATGACTAAGTAAAAGCTGTATTTCATGTTGATTATTTAATGAGAAAGAGAAAATGGACGGAGCATTTCTTCTCATTAAAAAAGCACATAGCGATGCAAAAAGCGCAGAGCGCCATCAACTGTCCAGGCTGTAAACTTTCCATCAAAAAGCAAAACAATACGCCAAGGGGACAAGGCTTGTATGCGGCAACCCGGACTTGCATAACCGACAACACCCCATTGTTGTGTCCATCGTCTTGGAATGGTTGATTTTACCCTGTTTTGCAACTGGGAAACCGGGTAGTAAACCAAACCTTCCTGCTGATCAATGCTTCCATCGGGTAGATTAAAATCGAAATACCAATCACCCGCAACGTATTGCGTTTGCGCTTGATCCCATGCCATTTTAGGCAGGGCCCCTATGAATAGGGTAAAAAGGCAAATGAGGAAGGTTCGCATCTTGAATTCGCGCGCAAAATTAAGCAATCAAATGCTTGAACAGACAAAGAAGCTTTCAGTTTGAAAGATTTAACCAAAAAAAAATCCGGACGAGTGGTCCGGATTTTCTTGTGCCATGAAGGTCTATGGAAATACACCCAAAGCTTCGTAGGATCTTGCAATCTTGCGGATCGCCACGACGAAAGCGGCGGTGCGATAATCGGGTATTGTTGGATTTTCGCGCTTCACTTCCCTGATTTGGCGGTAAGCTTCGATCATGGTTTCTTCAAGGCCCGAATATACAAAATCTACTTCGTCGGCACCGCGACCAATCAACTCACGGCGCTGCTGGCTCAAAGAACGACCGGTCATTTCTTCAACCGCATCGATGATGTTGTTGTTGAGGTTCTCGTCGAAGCGCTTGCCCAGGCGACCAAAACGCACGTGCGAAAGGTTTTTAAGCCATTCGAAATACGAAACAGTAACACCACCGGCATTCAGGTAAATATCGGGAATAACCATCACACCCTTTTGGTTCAAAATCAGCTCGGCTTCGGCAGTGGTTGGACCGTTAGCAGCTTCGCCAATGATTTTCGCTTTGATTTTCGCCGCATTGCCTTCGTGGATTTGGTTTTCGAGGGCTGCGGGGATGAGGATGTCGCACTCGAGTTCGAGCGCATCGCTGCTGTTCGCCAGGTTGGTTGCGCCGGGGAAATTGAGGATGCTACCCGTTTTTTTGCGGTGCTGGAAAACTTCTTCGTAGTTCAATCCATTTGGATTGTAAATGGCACCTTCAAATTCAGCCAGGGCTATCACCTTGGCACCACCTTCATGGAAATACTTTGCAGCATGATATCCCACGTTGCCAAGACCTTGAACAACCACTGTTTTACCATGGAGGCCAACAGTCATTCCCAGGCGTTCCATATCGTCGGCAAAGCTACAAGCCTCACGGATACCGAAATACACACCTAAACCTGTTGCTTCTCTGCGGCCAGAAATACCTCCTTGCGTTACGGGTTTGCCGGTTACGCAGCCCATGCCATCGATTTGGCCAGGGAAGAAGGTGGTGTAAGTGTCCATGATCCAGCTCATCTCTCTTTCACCGGTTCCGTAATCGGGTGCAGGCACGTCGATGCCGGGGCCGATGAAGTTTTTCTTGATGAGTTCGGTTGTATAGCGGCGGGTGATGCGCTCCAACTGATCAACGGTGTATTTTTTCGGATCGATTTTAACACCTCCCTTGGCACCGCCAAATGGCACATCTACGATGGCACATTTGTAGGTCATGAGTGCTGCCAACGCCATTACCTCGTCTTGGGTAACCGACATGGCGTAACGGATGCCCCCCTTGGTAGGCATTCGGTGGTGCGAGTGTTCAACGCGATAGGCCTCAATTACTTCAAGTTCGTCGCCCACCCTCACCGGGAAGCGCATGCGATAAACGCTGTTGCAGTACTTGATTTGGTCGAGCAAACCTGCCGGATAATCGAGGTATTTCGCGGCGTTTTCGAAATACTTGAGAACATCGCCAAAAAAGCTGTGTTCTTCGTGTTGGTTAGATGCCATAAGCAAAAGTTTTGGTTACTGGTTGTGCTTTTCAATGCGGCTGAGCTTGCGGTCGAGGTAAATGACGTATCCCAACAGTCCAACGACCAGCAGGATGACCACGCCTACGACCACATAAATTTTTCCTTCGCTGCGCAGGGTATCTGCCATGGCAACGCTGCTTTCCTGGGCCTTTGAAAAGGTGGCAAACAAGAGGAGCAGTAGGGTAAGGTAAGTACTTTTAAGCTTCATTTTTATGTTGCAGGTAAATGATTCTGTTACGAAGGTTGGCAATCCAAAAGCCCAACAGGGTCCATCCCAATACAGCAGGGTAAAATACCATGCGCATGCGGCCATCGAGGTCGTAAGCCCCAAAGCCGGGGTTACCTCCGTTGCCGGGATGCAAGGAATCAGTCAGCCTTGGCAGAATGAACAACAGCGGAATGAGGGCGGCATAAGCAAAAATGTTGTACACCGCTGATACTTTGGCCCTTTGCTGGTCGTCTTTAAACGAGCCCCGTAGCACCAGATAGGCCATGTAAATGAGCAAGGCTATGGCAGAGGTATTTTGTTTGGGATCGGCACTCCACCATTCTCCCCAGGTATACTGTGCCCATAACATGCCGGTGACCATGCCCAAAATGCCAAAAAGCACGCCCACTTTGGCGGTACTTTCAGCTTTGATATCGTGTGCTGCCAAAGGATTTTGCAGGTAGCGAATGCTGTGATAAACCGAGGCCCCCAGGATGATGATCATGCCAAACCACATGGGTACGTGGAAGTACAAATTGCGAATCGACTCATTGAGTACCACCTTGCGGGGCACATCACCCATGATGCCAAACCAGGCGGTGTAGAGAATCAGCAGCGCAGCTGCCCATTTGTACCAGTTTTGTTTCATATGTCAATCTTTCCAAAGGTAGGGAAATAATAGCAAGGCAACTGCCACCACCAGCAAGTCGATGGCCACCAAATTAAGCAGCCAGGCCTGCCCTACCGACCGGTCCAAACCATCGAGGGCCTGCTTGCTGAGGCGAATGACCAGCACCAAGACCGGAATCACCACCGGGAAACTCAATACGGCCATGAGTGTACTTTGGTTACTCGCCTTTTGTGCAATGGCAGAAACCAAGGTAAGGATGGCGGTGATGCCCAACAGGCCCACCCAGCCGGTAAACCAAAACCAGGGCAGGTCTTGCACCGGATTGCCCACCAAAAGGCTCATGATGGCGGTAGTAAGCAGGTGAATCACCGTGAGTAGCAGAAAATTGTAAGCCAACTTGGCAAGTAGCAGTTGCAAGGGATGCACCAGACTGTAGTAGTACAACAACCGGCCGGTGCTGTGCTGCATAAAACTTTTGGCCACGGCATTGGTAGCTGCAAAAAGCAGCATGACCCAATACAAGGCAATCCAGCTCAGCGCAGGCACCACCTTAAAGGTCATGTAGGCCACAAAAACTGTGGAAACCACATACAACAGCATGCCTCCCAACGCATTGCGTTGGCGCCATTCGAGCAGCATTTCATGCCTGAGCAAAACCCAAAATTGTTGCATGCTAATGGCTGCAAAATTAGGCTTAAATAAAGGCTTTGCATCCCTTGCTAGTAGAAAAGCCTACCTTTGTGCCCGCATGGCGAAAACCGAATTTTTTAGCACACTCAAACTTGCCTGGCCGATCATCATCGGGCAGCTCAGCCACATTGCCCTGGGGGTGATTGACTCTGCCATGGTTGGCCGTTTGGGTGCCGATCCGCTGGCGGCTGTATCGGTTTCAGTCGGACTTTTTTCGATCTTGATGGTGTTTGGCATCGGCGTTTCTTTTGCGATTTCGCCCTTAACAGCCATTGCCCGTGGAGCTTCAGACGCCAATCAAGCCGAAAAAATCCTGAAAAACGGGGTCATCAATGGTCTGGTAGTTGGCGGTTTGTTGGTCGTGCTCATGCTTGGTGTGGCAGCCCTATTACCCTGGTTGAAGCAGACGCCCGAGGTAACGGCCTTATCTATCCCATATCTGCAGATTTTGGCACTTTCGATGTTGCCCATCATGATTTTTCAATCGTTTCGCCAATTCAGCGAAGGTCTCGAAATCATGTATCCTGCTTTGATCATTGGTCTGACCATGATTCCCTTAAATACCTTCGGCAACTGGTTGCTCATTTACGGTAATTGGGGATTTCCGGCCATGGGTGTTGAAGGAGCTGCCTGGGCAACGGTTGCAACACGGGTAATTGCTGCTGCCATGATGGCCCTGTACGTCATGCGCAATCGCCGTTTTGCTGCTTATCGCCAATTGGCATGGCGTGCTGCCGTTGATTCAACCGTGATCAAACGCTTGCTGGCGCTGGGCATTCCCGGTGGTGCCCAATTAATTTTCGAAACCTCTGCCTTTGCTTTTGCAGCTGTCATGATTGGCTGGTTGGGCAGCAAAGCATTGGCTGCGCACCAAATTGCCATCAACCTGGCCAGCATCAGCTTTATGGTGGCCATTGGCATTTCCTCGGCCAGTGCCATTCGGGTGGGTCATGCGCAGGGGCAAGCCAATTTTGTAAAAGTGCGCAACATCGGAAAATCGTCTTTTCTCATGGCCGGCGGTTTTATGGCGCTTTGCGGCATCGTCTTCATCGTCTTGCGCTTTGCCCTTCCCGAGCTTTACATAGATGACCGTGAAGTTATCAACCAAGCTGCGCAATTGTTACTTGTTGCTGCAGCCTTTCAGATTGTGGATGGCATCCAGGCCGTGGGCGTGGGCTTGTTGCGTGGCATGGAAGATGTAAAACGACCCACCTTGTACGTGATGCTTGCCTATTGGGTGCTCGCCCTTCCGTTGGGTGGATTGTTAGCATTCACTTTCAATATGGGAGTCCTCGGGCTTTGGATTGCCCTGGCACTGGGCTTAGCAGCATCGGCAGGCCTGCTTTCCTACCGTTTTTTCAGGCTCACCCGATTGAAAATGGAGTGGCAAAATTCCTTATAGCCCATATTTGGCCATTTTGGCGTAATTGCTCTTAAAAATCAGGCGTTTACTCACCGAAATCATGGCCATGGGACTTGATTGTGGGAAAACCACGCCAGAAGGAATGGCCTCCAGACTTACCCCTCTTGCCGGATGGTCCAGGTAAAAGCTGGCTGCATATTGCCAATTATCGGGCGTATTGATTACCAAGCCAAATCCACTGTAGTTGCCCAAGCCTGACCAAAACTCTCTCAAGTATTGCAACTCTATTTCCGTGGTGTTTTTGGTGGCAAATCGGAGTCCAAATACCTCCTGACTGATGTCTTCGTATGTGCTCCGCCCAAACCATTCAGAGGTCCCCACCGCTGCGATTTCATACTGAATGCGGTAGATGTTCACATAGCGATTGATGGAAGCACGCTGATATACGAATTTGAATCGTGGATGACCTATATATGCTGTTACTCCTTGATTGCGCAACGAATGACTCCTGGTAGCAGCATAGCCTTCGGCGCGGTACCATTGCCAACCAAAACCAAAATATTTATTGGCGATGGGCATAACAGAAGCGGCCACCTGCATACCCGGATTGATGACAGAAGTATCGTTGAATTCCCAACTTCCCCCACTTTCCAGGGTGTTGATGCGTGTAGGCAGGTAGGCCAAATGCAGTCCGCCATTCAATTCGGCTTGCATGTCGAGCCATTCAATCCAATTCCCTTGAGCTGCCAACCATTGGGGAGCCAACAAAAGCAATGTCAAATAGATGAAATGGCGCATACTAAAAAAGAATAGCTGTTAAAAACTGAATACCTGAGGTAGCAAATGGTGCATGCACCGGGTTGATGATACCTCTTCCCCTATCGTAAAGCACTCCCGCACGGACCACCGTGCCATCGGCTGTCGGAAAATCGATACCCATGCCGAGCAATTGGTGGATGCGATAGGCTTCGAACGAGGCATTCGCGAGGTCTACATTGCCGTAATAGTCGTTGTTGCCCTTGGTTTGCACCTGACGGTAAACGGGAATGTAAGCACGATAACCGCCACTGATCCAGGTGTTGGTCATGGCCGTTCTAAACAAGTACAAACGGGCTTGCAGTGGCACCTCCAACCCATATTCCTGGAATCGCCATTGTCCGCCAACGCCTGTGGTTCTTACAAAGTCGGCCCCTTGAAAAATACTGGCAGTTGCACCTGCTGAAAGGCTGATGCCCGGACGGAGATCGATTTCCTTTTCTACGCCCACAACCCTGACATTTATTTTGGGACCATTGTTGAATACCTCTACCGCTCCGTTTTGCTGCACCCAAGAAAAACCGATCGATGGCAAAATGACACTCCATTTGTTGGGCGTGGCCAGCCGTTTCCGTGCCTGACTGTAACCCAAATCCAAACTCGACCCCATGAACATGTCAAAATTCCGTAAAACGCCTATCCTGATAAATTCGCCACCGGCATTTGCATCTGCACTGAATCCATAAGTCGTTTCGCCACTCCTTCTATACGACCAGAAATATTCGGCAAAAGCATGAATGCCGTGAAAGTTGTCGTATTCGATTCTTACGCCATTTTGAAAAGCCAACAATGCCGGAGTTGCTCTGCTGAGCCCTTGGAATGAGGGATTTTCGAACAAAGCCAGTACGCTCAGGTTGTGGGCTTGTACACGCTTTTCCTGGTCCCAGCTAAATCTTGGTCCAACGCTGTATCGGTTAAAATTATAGCGACTTTTTCCATCTGCAGTTTGGGTAGGCTCTAACCAATTAAAAAAGGAAAAGTTGCGGATGCCCGTTTGGTAGCCCACCTGCAACTTCATCACATCGGCGCCTGCATAGGCGATCAACCCTCCATGGGCACCCCATGAAAAATTCTGAAATAAGATGCCATGACCGGCATATCCACCAGCCTGCACGCCAAAACCAAAGGTTTTGCTGTAAACCGGCCAAATTTCTCCGCCAGCTGCAAAATCAAGGGTTCCGGTTTGGTAGTTCTTTGTTTCAGAATCGTAGGTATAGGTGTTCCCATCATACGATTCTTGTGTAAAATTCTGCCAGATGGGAGCAGAAGTTACGGTGTAGCCCGCTTGACCTTTAAAGCGCAGCGTAGAGGCAAAAAAATCATTTTCGGCCTGGTGGCTGCCAACATCATCAAACAACATGATGGCAACACCTACATGCAAGGCCAGTGCACTTGCAGCTGCACTAGAAGCTACTGCCATATTTTCTTGGCGTTGCTGATCGTTGCGTTGTTGATATTCTTTCAGGCGTTGCTGTCTTTCATACTCCATCTTGCGGCGTTGCTCTTCCGCATCACGTTCCTGCTGCTCGCGGTCGGCCTGCCGCTTGGCCTCTGCATCTGCCTCTTGTTTAGCTGAATTATCGGCATCCGCTTTTTCAGACTGTGATTCCCCCTCTTTGCCCTCTCCTTCAGTTTGATTCTTCAAGCCCGCTTCTGCTTTGGCCAATCCATCACGCGCTTCGGTGGGATTGTCGCTCAAACCCATGGCCGACTCAAACGTGGCTTTGGCGCTTGCATATTCCTTTGAAGCAAGGGCTTGATTTCCTGCTTCAATTTTATCGCGATAGGCTTCTTCTCTTTGATTGGCTTGTCGCTTTTTAGCAATGGCAGCCAATTGATCACGGGGGTAGGTCGTTTCTTTGTTCAGTGGAGCTGCTTCGCGGTAGAGTTGCTCGGCTTCATCCAGCTGGTCGGTTCTAAAGGCTGCGTCGGCCCTACCTATGATTTCCTGATAGCGTTCTTTGTTCTTGGCCTCCTCCTGCGTTTTTTCGTATCGGGCAATGGCCGACTCAAATTCATAATAGTTTTCTGCAAAGTTTTTGGGACTTATGCGCAAGTTGCGAAGGCTGTAGCTGCGCAAAGCAGCTTCTCCGCCAATGTCTTTGGTGGCCCAACCCGGACGGTACGACTCGCCCAGTGAACTGCCGAAACCTTCGATGACGCAATTCTTGCTGAAAGTGGTGACTTTGTAGGCATCCTTGAAAATGTCAGCGGTGATATCGGGACAAAAGAAAGACAGCTTATTGAAAGGCTCGTCTCCAATTTCAGCCGCGGTATACCGCTTGCCTTTGTACCAATAGGCATCGGCATATGCTTCCACTTTGGCGCTCATGGGTATGTCCACTTCACCGAAGACATTCACAAATCTGTAAGTGAGTGTTACACGTACTTCAGGACCATTTCTTCCTGAGCCCGGGGTAAAAGTAGTTGAAACGCTTTGCGCCATGGCAGAATGAGCCAGCACGAACAAGACCGCAAGTACAGCGGTAGTTTTACTCCAGTTCAATAACATAGTATGTTGGTGTACAGCAGGTTTCGGCTTCTAAATAGCACACAAAACACCAATAAAAAAATACCCATAACTGGGTATTTATTCACAAGTAGATGTTGGCTAATGGGGCTGAAAAAATCTGTCTGAGAGATTTTTAAAAAAGGTCTTTACAAAATTTCGCTTTTCCTTACCTTTGCCCCCGGAGAGATGGCAGAGCGGTCGATTGCGGCGGTCTTGAAAACCGTTGACTGTAACAGGTCCGGGGGTTCGAATCCCTCTCTCTCCGCAGGCAAACCCCTTCAGCGAAAGCTGGAGGGGTTTTTTCATGTCTTTAGGCGATTCTGCGGCCCTAAGCCGCAAGGGAGCCTGAGACATGAAAAAACCGGCACCGCCTCCAGCGGGGCCAGGGTTTGCCTGCAAGGCTCCCTCCCGGGGATCAGCGCAGCTAATCCCATCTTCCACCGAAAACGACAGGCATAAAAAACCGGCACCGCCTCCAGCGGGGCCAGGGTTTGCCTGCAAGGCTCCCTCCCGGGGATCAGCGCAGCTAATCCCATCTCCCACCGAAAACAACGGGCATAAAAAGCCGGAACCGCCTCCAGCGGGGCCAGGGTTTGCCTGCAAGGCTCCCTCCCTGGGATCAGTGTGGTTCAAGACCTGCCACAAACACTGCTTTCAGCAAGACTTGCGCACACAGTAAGAATCGCTATTTTTACTTCATGCGAAACATCAACAAACTCTGGATACTGCTCGTGCTGATCATGGGCGGACAAGCCACTGCGCAATTGAAAATGGAAGGAAAAGAACTGGTGAACCTCCCCGATGGCCATCAAATCATCCGTTACATTTTGCCTGAGGCTGGAAGCTTACAAGGCAGAAACATCGATGTTTGGATACCACGGGGTGTGGCCGACGAGCAAAAATTGGCAGTTATCTACGCACAGGATGGTCAAAACCTGTTCGACCCAAATGCCGCATATGGTGGCGAAGCCTGGCAATTGCACCAAACCGCTCAACAGCTCATAGAAAGTGGCCAAATGCAAGCTTGTATGATTGTGGGAATTTGGAATTCTTCGGAGCGTTTTGAAGAATATTTGCCCGCGCCCGCATTTTTTGGTCTCAATGCAACACGCCGGGCACAATTGCAAAAAGAACGCAGCGGCGAGCCCAAAAGCGATGAATACCTGAGCTGGCTGGTGTCGGAACTCAAGCCTTTTATCGACCAGCAATTTCCAACCTTGTCAGATGCTGAACATACCGTTATCATCGGATCCAGCATGGGCGGCCTGATATCAGCTTACGCCATGGCCAAACATCCCGACATATTTGGAGCAGCTGGCTGCCTCAGCACCCATTGGCCGTTGAGCTTGAAAGTAAATGACCTAAATAATTCGCTTCCATACCGCCAATACCTGGTAAAAAACCTCCCCAAAGGTGGAAAGCACCGTTTGTGGATGGACTATGGTACTGCAACGCTCGACGCCTGGTACGAACCACACCAAAAGGCCTTTGACCTGGAAATCAAAAAATTGCCCGACTGGAAGTCACCAAAAAGGTACCAGTCGAAAAAATATCCGGGAGCCGCGCACAATGAAGTAGCCTGGCGTGAACGTTCGGCAGATGTGTTGAGCTTTTTATTAGCACCATGAAACCACTTCGCAACCTTGGCCTCCTGCTTTTGCTTTTGAGCGCTTGCCAATCTAATCCTCCTGCTCAAAAGGAAGATTTGAGCGAATGGAGCGATGAAATCATCTATTTCGCGCTCATCGATCGCTTTGCAGATGGCAATCCAAACAACAACGACCAAGGTTTTGCGGAATACGACACCACCAAGGAACACAGCTACCACGGAGGTGATTTTGCAGGTTTGCAAGCCCAGCTTCCGTACCTGCAAAAACTAGGAGTTACCTCCTTGTGGCTCACGCCTCCCGTACGCAACAACGTTTGGTCGCGCGACAGCAGTGTTACCGGCTACCACGGCTACTGGGCAAGCCATTTCATGGAAACCGACCCACACCTGGGTTCCCTCGAAGAGTACCGCAAACTCGCGCGAGGCTTGCATGATCGGCAAATGAAGCTCATACAGGATGTGGTGACCAACCATACCGGCGATTATTTTGGTTATCAGGGTACGTACAATCCCAATCAACCCGCACAAAATTTTGTCCTCAGAGGTAAGCCATTGCAAAAACCCTTTGATCAAAACGATGCGCGCAAGGCCTCACACAGAAAAGCCGCCATCTACCACTTTACCCCCAGCATTGCCGACTACAACCATCCTGATCAAAAACTGCGTTGGCAGATGAGCGATTTGGATGACCTCAATACAGAAAACCCGGTTGTAATTGCAGCCCTCAAAAAATCGTTTCGGTTTTGGATGGACAGTGTGGGCATTGACGGCATTCGGTTCGATACGCCGCTTTATGTTGACCACCCCTTTTGGCACCACTTTCTGCACGACAGTTCTGCAACCGATGCGGGATTAAAAAACCATGCATTAAAAACCGATAAAACGCATTTTTTCACCTTTGGCGAAACCTGGGTGCATTCCAATCCCTACAATGCCAGCGGTGAAGTCAAGGCACGCGCCTACCTTGGGAGTACCGAAAAGCCTGAAATGGATGGCATTCTCAACTTCCCGATGCAACAAAGCATCCATCGGGTGTTTGCCGGTGGTGCCCCAAGCTCAGAATTGGCACACCGCCTGGCCGTAGAAGACAGCCTTTTTCCTGAAGCCTGGCAACGTTTGCATTTCATCGATAACCACGACATGCCGCGTTTTCGAAGTTCCGCATCTGAGGCCGCTACCCGGCAGGCACTGGCTTTTATCATGACCATTCCCGGCATTCCGGTGCTCTATTATGGCACCGAACAGGGTGTAATGGCCACACGTCCCAACCTCTTCAACCGACTAGATACCAGCAGCAACGATTTTCAATTCACCAGCCAACTGATTGCCCTGCGGAAAAGCTCAAAAGTCTTTAGCCGGGGCAAAGTGTACGTCCTTGCCGACGAAAACCACCAACCAGGCCTTTTCTCTTATGAAATACGCTACGAAGGCGAAACCAAATGGGTGTTTTTCAACCACTCTGAGAGCACCATTCATACCGGAATGCTCCCTGTTTCGGCCAAACAAGGTCAAATGAACGCCCTCATGCAGCAGGGTGAGGCACATTTCGGACAGGTGCAGTCGGGTAAGCTGACCTACCTGCGCATGTTGCCCAAGTCATGGGTGGTGACCGAACTAACGCCAGCTGCCGGAAATCCTTCTGTAGGTGTGGGACAAGTCAGGCTAAGCAATGACCTGCCCGATACAGTACGTTCGCCTTTTCTCTCCCTCGAGGGAAGTTACAGCGGTTTTGACAGTCTGCAGCTCTTTATCAATGGCATAGATAAGCTGCAAAGTCGGGTTGTTGCTGCAAACGGCCGATTCAAAAGCACCATCTCCTTGAAGAATGTACCGCTGGGTAAGCAAAGATTGGTGTGGATTGGCTGGCTGTCGGGACAGGCCTATTGGGCGGGTAGTGAAAGCTTTTATAGCGCACTCGCCGAGAGCATCCTTATACAAAAACCGGATCCTGTGGGTGACGACAGGGGTCCAAACGGAACCTATCGCTATCCAGCAGCATTTGAAGGCTTACGCAGCATTGACTTTACCCAGGCAAGCTTACAAGCGCGCGGGAATGAGCTGCTGCTTGACCTGCATTTCTTTCAGGACTTTTCAAAAGCCTGGAACCCACCGCTCGGGTTCGACCACCTTCAAATCATGGTTCTGTTGAATGTTAACAACACCAAAGGTGCTGCTACCCTCAAGGAGGCCAATTACCGCTTACCGGGTGAAGCCACCTTCACCCACTACCTGACAATCAATGGCTGGCAAATGCAAGCTTTTTCTGTGAAAGCAGATGGCCGAATAGAACCCATGGCTGCTGCTCCACAACTTGAGCTGCTGAGCGAGAAATCCTTGCGACTGGTAATTGCTCCTGCCCTTCTTGGCTATCCCGAAAAGCTGGAAGCACTCGAAATCCATATTCTTGGATGGGACAGTGCCGGAGAAGGTGGTTTACGTCAGCTTTCAGCTGGAGGCGGCGCTTATGAGTTCGGCGGAGGCAATGCAGGCGACCCGAAGTGGATGGACCGAATCATCTTTAAAGTAAGTCCCTCAAAATGAACTATTTTGATTTTTAGATAGAAAAGTGTAGCTTGGAACAACTAAAGCTTGTTCCATGAAAAACTTTTTACTTCTGGCAGGACTACTGATGTCCATCCAAGTTTCTGCCCAATCGGCTGCAGGCGGTCCCGACGCCTATGGCTATACCTGGCGCGATTCAAACGAACCGAACGGTCCAACAGCTTCCTGGTACAACATCACCACCATTGGCACCCAGGTCACAGGCCTTTCTGACGACAACGTCGTAGGGCCATTTGGTTGGATTGACGGATTTCAATATTACTGGTACATGCCCACCCAAGTTTGGATTGGTTCAAATGGCTACCTCACTTTCAACGGAGCCAACATCGCTTCGCCCTTCCCTACCATTCCCAGTACCGCGGCACCCAACAACTTCATTGCTCCTTATTTGTCCGACCTGAATTTCTCAGGCGCTTCCAATCCCGGTAAGGTTTACTACCATGTCACAGGCGATACCATTTGTGTGAGCTGGATCAACGCGCCTTTTTGGATAAATGCCGTTCCTGCCTACACAGGAAACAACAATTTTCAAGTGATTTTGAACAAATTGGACAAAAGCATCACTTTCAACTACCAATCCATGAGTGGTACCACCCAAAGCAACGACATCACCATTGGCATCGAAAACATTACCGGCCAGCTTGGCTTGCAGCACAGCAAAAACCAATACCAACCCAGCAACTATACCATCAAATTTTATTATCCCACCAATGTGACCTATCAGGCGGTAGATGGCGGTGTAAACTGGAACATGGATGAAGGCAATGGCGGTGTTTTTGTTAAAACCGGTGTGAATAATACGCTCAAAACGAATATCCGCAATTTCGGTAACCAAAACCTTCCTACCATCAATGTGACTTCATCGGTTACCCGCACGGGCACACCCACCGTAAACAATTCGGTGAGCTTTACGAACCTGTCGGGAGGCATTGATACCACGCTGAACCTCGCCAATGGCTTAAATCCTAGCGTAACGGGCATTTACAGCATGAGCACCTCCATCAGCGGAATCACAGGTGACTTGGTACCAGCCAACAACAGCCTGGCAACCAAAATCATCGCCGTTGACAGCACGGCACCGGCTGTTTTCCTCGATTACTCCGACGGCACACCTGATGGGGCCGGCCTCAGCTGGTCGGGCGGATCAGGGGGAATCGGCTATTACATAGAGCCTCCGTTTTATCCATGCCGCATCACTGCCTACCGCATCTTCATTACAGCCGATGCCACGGCGCAAGGCTGTTTCTTAAAGATTTTCGACGACAACGGTCCAAACGGTGCTCCGGGCACTCTTCTGGATTCCACCTTTGCCGCTTCAGGTTCTTTCACATTGAACAGCTACAGCAGCGTATTGCTTACCAATCCGTTGGTCATCAACAGCGGTGGTTTTTACATCTTGTGGGAAATGCCCCAAGGATCATCTATCACGATGGCCCGAGATCTTACCGCACCTATCAGCTACCGTTCGTTTGAAGTATTGGGAGGCAGCTGGGCAGGATATCGCAGTCGCTTTACCGAAGATTTTCTGTTCAGCGTAGAAGCCAATCAGCTTCAGGTGGAAGACTTGAACATGGTTCGACTGAACAACATCGCACCCAATGCGGTGCTTACCACTCCTACTGCTCCGGCCATTACCGTGCGCAATGCAGGTCAATTGTTGAACAGGGCCGTACAATTGCGTTACCGCTTCGGCACGCAACCCATCGTAACAGAAAACCTCTTCGCCAACATCCTGGGCCCGGGCGACTCACTGAACTACACCTTTAACGCCTCCTTGAGTGCCGCTCAAACCACTACGGCCGATTTGTGCGTGTGGCTGAACATGACCGGCGATATCAACCCGCTGAATGACAGCATTTGCATTCCCATTACCTACCAGGTGAACAATACCAGCGTGAACGAAGGTTGGCTAGCGCAGCTGAAGGTATTCCCCAACCCATCGAGGGATGTATTTGAAGTTTCAGGCTTGTTAGAAACTGCCAACTTGAGCATACACAACATGCAAGGTGCATTGGTGCATGAAGTCCAAATTGGCCTCGATGGCAGCAATTACACGGTAAACCTCGGGAATTTGGCAGCGGGAGTTTATCTAGCGCGTATTCAGAGTGGTGCTCTCTTTCGTCAAATACGTTTGATAAAGCAGCCATGATCAATAGGTATTTGCCTTTGAAAATGCGACCCTTCAAGGTCGCATTTTTTTAAATGCCGACTTCACTTCGACCATGAACACAAAAAAGCCGCCAAAGAAAGCTTGGCGGCTAATTTATTTGGTTTGCAGGAACTTATCGCTGCATGCTGAAAAACAAAGTAGCACCAGGTCCTTGTGAAAAAGAAACCACTGCGTAGCCTTTTTTGCCACCAGAGGTTACGAACTTAAATGCTGGTTGTGCCTTGCTAACCACCAGCTCTGAAAGTGGATTCGAAAGGCTTATGGTATCGAGGTTGCTGTAGGTATGGCTATTCATGAAATTTTCGAAGGAACCTTGCAAATTGGTAGTATCTAAATTCAGATTAACTGCCTCAAAGCGCGCATAATTGCTTCCTAAAAAACAGCCGTAAGCCTGCACCAATTCAGGGTAAAGATTTAAGGCTTCAATTCTATCGCTGGCTACAACTTTGATTTGATTTGCTGGCAAACCTGTCTTTGTCAATGCCAACAAGCCTAAAGCTGTAGAAGTCTTGTCGTTATCCGACTTGTTGAATGAACCATTCAAGGGAGCTTTGTGGGTTAAAAAGGCCGAATTTACAATCATGAAATAGGGCGACCACAGATAGAATGAACCTTCTTGCTCCGAAGCCACATTGGTTGTAAGCAATGATCCACTCGAAGCGAAACTACCTGCAGAAAGAAAATTGAGCAGCTTGCTGTCGTTTTGAACTGTTACATTAAATGGCCCTACTACCTGCTCCTCTCCTGTTTTAAGTACAAACTTCACATTGATTGTAGTATTTGCATATGCCGGTATAACCAAGTCTGGTAAGCTGTTTTGTGCATCAACGTACATGCTGCAGCTCTTGGTAGATCCTCCTACAGTAGTCTCAACCCAGATTTTATCTACTTCGGCAAAACCACCAGAGTACTTCTCAAAATTCCAAACAGCATTGATTTTGACCATAGAGCCAGAAGGAACAGTGATAGAGCGCGGCATATTATTGTATACACCCAAATCTTCATTGCTGTAATTGTTTTGCTGATAAAATACGTTTTCCAAGGTATTGCGGTATTCAATAGATGCGGCAACACAATCGGAGAGCGGCGCATTGCCGGGCTCTTCGCATGATTGCAAGGTAAATAGAAGGGCGATAGCCGGTAGCCAACGCAAAATGGTAGTTTTCATGGTAGTTTAAATTACGCTACAAAGAAGCCTCAAAGAAAAGGTCTAAGAAATACCACAGATGCGCTATTTTGATACCTGAAAGCCGTAGAAATAAAAAATCCCGGCCAAAAAATGACCAGGATTTTGTTGTGCCCAGGACTGGACTCGAACCAGCACAGGAATACTCCCACTACCCCCTCAAAGTAGCGTGTCTACCAATTTCACCACCTGGGCTCGGAATAGTGGTGCAAAGATATAAGCATTCTGAATAGCCGCAACTTTTAGGTCAAAATATTGACCTTTAATCATGGAAATCGGTGTTTTCTTCTTGCGCTTCTCTTTGTCGTGCTTCCATCACCAGTTTGCGATTGATGTAAATGGCTGCATTCAGCTCAAAGCCAATAAGTATGATGAATGAGTTCAAATACATCCACAACATCACCACAATGAGGGTACCGATGGAGCCATACAGTTTGTTGTAGTTGCCAAAGTGATTGATGTAATACGAAAAAGCAGTGGAGGTAATCACAAACAACAAAGTGGCAACCACCGAGCCTATACTAAAAAATTTCCAGCGCTTCGTAACTGCAGGGCCGAAATAATACAAAAGCGAAATGCCAATGTAAATGAGCGCCAAAATGATGACCCATTCCAAAGCTAAAAATAGGATCGCCACAAAATCACCGCTGATCAGTCCGTACATTACCATCATATCGATGGCCAAGCTACCTCCTAAAATTAGGATCACAGCTACCACCAAGACGCCAAACTCTAAAAGTGTGAGCAGCAGTGCTAGTCCACGTTGAATCAAAAAACTGCGCGACTCAAAAATATCGTAGGACTTGTTGAACGATTCCATCAAGGCGTTTAAGCCATTGGTGCTGAAATAAAGCGCCATGAGGATACCAAACGATAACAACCCGCTTTGCTGCTTGCTCACAATGTCGTAAATGGTGGTCTTTACGGCCTCAAAAGCATTTTCGGGCATTACCTCACTGAAAAAGTCGAGAATGATAACATCCAAATCTTGGATTGGGATGTACGGAATGAGCGTAAACAAAAACAGCGTACCCGGAAAAAGTGCAAGAAAAAAACTGAAGGTGATGGCCGAAGCTCGCATGGTTAAATCGGGCTTGCTGATTTCACGCAAGAAAAACACCAATACGTCGTAAAGCGGTACTTGATTTTGCTTGCCCAGTCGAATGCGTTTGAGTAAAAGCAAAAAGGTTCGTATTGGCTTCCACCTCAGCAACTGTTCCTGGTAGGTATTCATGCGTAAAATGGTGCTAGTGCCTGAACAAAATCAGCCGGAGCACGCATCGGGCGATTGGTGGCAGCATTTACAAAAACCAAGGTGGTAAAGGCTTCATTCAAAAGCTCAGCTTGTGCATTAAAAACCTCGTATTTGAATTTGATGCGTGCTGCAGGCAGTTCTAAAACCGTAGTGCGAATGGCCAGCAATTCATCGTAACGGGCGGGCGCCAAATATTTGGCTTGCATGTCCATTACAGGCATCAATATGCCGTTTTCTTCGAAAGTACGGTAAGAAAAACCCAAGTGGCGCATGGCCTCTACCCTGCCAATCTCGTACAAACGGGCATAATTGCCGTAGTACATGTATTGCATTTGGTCGGTATCGGCGTAACAAACGCGGTAAGGGGTGCTGTGTACAAACATGCTCAACCGTTGATGTTGCGCTTATCGAGCGCTTGCTGATACAATTTAGCATTTTTCTGGTGCTCAGGATAGGTTTTGGCAAATCGGTGATATCCCGAAAAATCTTCCTTGGCACAGAAGTAAAGGTAGTCGTGTGGTTGCGATTGCAAAACAGCATCTATGGTGTTGATGGCCGGGGTGCATATGGGCGCCGGCGGAAGTCCTTCTACCGCGTAGGTATTGTAAGGCGACTTGATGCGCAAATGCTTGCCTGTAACCCGTTTGATGGTAAAGTCGTTGTGGGCAAAACGTACCGTAGGGTCGGCCTGCAACTTCATATTGATATTAAGTCGATTAAGGTATACCCGGGCTACCAATCCCTTTTCATCGTTCTGGTTGGTTTCTTCTTCTACAATGGAAGCAAGAATCATCACCTGTGCCGGATTGAGGCCCAATCCTGCTGCTTGCTGCTTGCGCTCCGCTGTCCAAAATTTGCTCGATTCTTCCACCATCCGTTCTAAAAACTCAGTAGCGTCGGTATTCCAGTAAAACTCGTAGGTATTCGGGATGATGAGTCCCAAGGAGTTCTCTGCATCAAAACCGTATTGGCGCATGAGGTTGTCGTCGGT